>Ga0228535_1000125_pt1:0-5000 | contig 242693 bp, 232 predicted proteins | sample SJ1metagenome_FD_168457 | JGI IMG/M metagenome (GOLD analysis project Ga0228535, IMG submission 168457) | Enriched culture of PCE-dechlorinating microbial communities from Ithaca, New York, USA - SJ1 | ecosystem: Engineered > Modeled > Simulated communities (microbial... > Unclassified...
TTAGTTCTAGTTAGTTTAGTTCTAGTTAGTTTAGTTCTAGTTAGTTTAGTTCTAGTTAGTTTAGTTCTAGTTAGTTTAGTTCTAGTTAGTTTAGTTCTAGTTAGTTTAGTTCTAGTTAGTTTAGTTCCCAGTTAGTTTTTGTTTCTCACAGGGTTTTTAAAAACTCCAATATGGCCTTTAATGTCTGATTCTGTTGTTCTTCACGGGTTATGGTACTGTTGTTGTCTCCGGATTGTGTTCCGTAATTCCCGAAGTTGTAGTGGTTTCCCCCTTCAATGGTGGTGAAGAGGGTGTTTTTGGGGAATTTATCCAAATTTTTGGATATATCTTCGGGTTGGGTTAGGTTGTCCCGTGATCCTCTAAGGGATAAGGCTTTGAAGGTGGCGTTTGAGGCATTAGCTGAGGGGTAACTGGCTAAATATATTACTCCCCTTATCTTCTCGGGATGGTTCACGGCGTAATCGGAGGCAAAGACACCACCAAGGGAATGACCCACCATCACCCATGAACTTATCTCCGGATGGTTGGCTATTACCGTGTTTGCCTTTTCACTTCCGAAAAATGCTAAGTTAAATGGCATTCTCACAATTACGGTGATATATCCATTTTCAGCCAGTTTAGAAGCTATAATGGAGTAAGATTCAGCTTGAACCTTGCCACCGGGGTAAATTATTATCCCCGTGGAGTTTTTAGGAGTGTTGGGGGTGAAAGTAATGAAATCAGGAGTATTCGACACAGTGTATGATTCAGTCGAGTTTAAAGCGGCTAAGGCATAACTATCTGCAGGGTAATAATCAGAAACGTAGTATATAAATCCAGCGGCCCCTATAAGGACTATTACTAGTATTGTTATTAGGATTAATTTTTTCCTGGATTTTAAAACTCCCAACTCCCACATCCTCCACTCGGGTACCTGTTCCCTTACTTATGAAACTATTTTCTTCTATTTTGGGGAATAACAGAATGTTTACGGTGCAAATATGCCCACAAAGGTAAGCCAGGCCAGGGCAGTTTTGGCAATTAAACTGAGAATAATGTACACTCGTTCACCGTAGAGATAGTCCTTCCATTTTCCCACACCTTTATACTGGAGGACCATGTTAATGGAGAAAGTGTTGAACATTATGAAGTATATGGCCAGTATGGCGTAGACAAAGGTCGGTGGATTGGTTTCAGTGGATCCCAGGGCGGCGATGAAATAGGCAGCCAGCACTATCCAGGGAACAAATCCCGAGAGACATCCCACCAGATAGGCGGACCAGTCTGTTTCTTTGGTGTAGTAATTGATCTTTTCCATCAGGTATCCGCACAGCATGGTAACCGCGTTGAGAACGAAGATCATCACCAGCGACCATAAATCCCACACTCCTACAAAGGTAGCAATGATTACCAGCATGATGGAACTGGAGAAAAAGTATTCGAACCAGCGGTAGGGATTCATGCCCTTTTTAAGGTTTTCATTGTAACTTTTGTTCTTTAAAAAGGCAATGGTGAAATGGGCAATGGCTGAAATCAGTAAAAACGAGGCAAGTATAACTCCCAGGTAGCTGACTGTGAAAGCAACAGTTGGATCAGGTGCAATTTGAAAACTTGGTGGTGCAAGGGACAGTATCTTAAATTTAATATAGAAAGTGTAGATATCCTGTGTCCAGGTCAACCACAAACCCAGGGCAATCATGATCAACCCCTGGATAAGGTGCAGTGCACCGGCACCAATATTTAGTTTCTTCAAACCCCCAAAGGTAATGGGCGACTCGGCAATTATTTTTCTTCTGGTCTCATTATCCATAAAGAAATACCCCCTTCTTACTATATATTTGATGGATAATGCTAATAAATGATAGGTCGCCTGAAATTGTTTTTAAAAAAATAGTTGCCTGCACATGTCTTAACCTATTAATTATAATTTTTAGGGAATGGCTTTTCCGTGGTAATACCATCTTATTTTAACTGGAAAATGATTTATGTATGTTTAGATAAAATTATAATCATAAATTATATGAAATTTGGCGTAATGGTTCTTATTATTACCATAAAGCCCAATTGAAAATCGCAATTAAACACTTCCAGATCTGGGGATGGTATGTGTGGTTCAGGATGATATGTGAAAATTGTGGTGCTCGAATAGGGAAAAAGGAGAGGTACTGCCCTAACTGTGGTCGGGAAGTTTTCAACTCTAGTGAGAAGCCTCTCCAGCAGAAGTATCTGCGTGGTGGATACTCCTCTGAAGAGGAGAGCTTCCAAGAACCCTATCAGGATTGGGATGACTATGATAAAGATCCATATGAAGCATATCATGAAAATGATGAGATAGTTGGAGAATATAAGGATTTTGATAATTTTAAAGACAAAAATAAGGATCATAATCAGTTAGATCATCAGGGTGCCGATTTTAAAGAATACCACCTAACTGAGGACCATACTGATGATCACCCGGACACTAATCAAAGTAATCCGTATTCATCTCCTACTAAACAGACTCCTGGAAGAGGCAAAGGTTACAAACAGGGATATGAGTCAGATAATAAGTATGATTCTGGTGAGAGGGGTTATAATAAGGGGTATGATAAAGGATATGAAAATAAAAAACCTTATAAAAGAAAATATGAGGGGGATAAGGGTTATGATAACCGACATAAAAAAAATAAGGGTTATAAATCAAATTCTAATAAAAATTATTATAAACGGGGGAATAAAGTGAAAAGAGGTTATGATCTGGACGAATATTACGGATCGCAAGAGAAAAAGAGCTCTATGACCGGCACAATTGTTCTATTTTTAGTAATGGCACTCTTGATGGGCCTGGTTTTAGGATTCATTTTCTTCTCCACTACCCTAAAGAACATCATCTGATGAGGATTCCCTTTTTTTATACTTAAAATTTTTTAATCGCTGCCTTTAAGGTCATAAATCTCTTACAAGATCACATCTGGATACCATGAACATACTGATAACCGGTTCCCCTGGAGTGGGTAAAACCACCATCCTCTTTAAAATAGAAAACAAGGTTCGGGCCCAGGGATATTCCATTGGGGGAATGCACTGCCCGGCAATACTGGAAAATGGTAAAAGAACAGGATTTCATATCCTGGACATAGCCTCTGGTCGAAAAGGAATCCTGGCCAGTGTGCAAGGTGATAAAGGACCAACTATTGGTAAATACAGGGTTAATCTGGAAGATATTCGGGAAATAGGAGTTTTGGCCCTGGAAAAAGCCCTTGAAACCTCTGATTACATGTTCATAGACGAGATTGCACCCATGGAACTGAAAAGTAGTTCTTTTTCCCCGGTGGTTTGGGAGGTACTGGAAAGTAAAAAACCAGTGGTGGCAGTTATCCACCAGAGATCCCGCCACCCATTTATTCTAAAGGTGAAGAACAGGGAAGATGTTGTTATTTTTAATTTGACTGTAGAAAACAGGAATCAGGTCCTGGAAGAGATATTGGGACTTTTAGAATGTATCAGTGCAGAGTAGTGTATCAATCTATGGCCTAAAAAGGCTGTGACCAAAAAAGGAAAATAATTAAAGGGGGTTCAATAGAAATGTTCCCTTTTCAATCCGGGTTTTAAGTTCTCTGGCTATTTCCCGAGCTCTTTTGATATCAGACTGGCGGCAGCAAACTTCTAATTCTCTCTCCTGACCTTCCCAGTCCATGATGACATTTCCCCTTTTCATCTGGAAGGTCCCGAAGGGACAGGAGTAAGCACACATTCCACAACCAAAACAGCGTACCCGGTTCAATTCCTGGTTCTGGAAGGCATGGGTAGGGCATCTTTCCTCAACCAGGCAGGTGCTGCATTTCTGGCACATTTCCCTTTCATAAGTGGGTCTTTCATCAACGTTCCGCCAAACTCCGTAGTTAGTCTGGCTTAAAACACTGTGTCGACCTCTGACATCGGCAATGGGTAGAACTATATCCTCATTTTTAATGAAGGTCCTCTGGAGAATTTCCTCATCCAGAATGGGTATAGCGGTGGCCACACTGTTGTAGACCTCGGGCCCGGCTCCTGTACGGAAACCGCCGAGATAATGAGGGTCCATATCCTTCATATCAGCAGTTATCATCATATTCGGTTTTTCTGGAGTGCTACGGGTCCCAGTACCGATAAACAATCCTTCACCGTTGTTTATTAATAACCGGTCACCTTTATGCATGGAATTCAATTGAGGGTCATTCTGCAGGGGGTTAAGTTCGCCACAACCAGAGAAGGAAATTCCTTTAAAGGGCCCTTCCATGTTAATGGCATTGAATATGGATGAAACAGAATCTTCACCGGGATTGGTGAATGCAGTGTAGTTTTTAAAGGCGAAACGGGTTCCAATCATTTGGGCGGTGCCAAAGTCATCTAAACTGGCGGTGGACTTTATGGTGTTTCCTTCCACATCTTCCACTTCAATTTCAATCTCTTCACCTCGAAGCAGGTCCTTAAATAGGAATCCTCCACCATACTGGGGATCGGTGATGCTGTGGGAAGTTCCGTAGACCATCAAATCAACAGAACCTAACCATTCGTTGGGGCATGGTCCGGGGAATCCGGGCACACCGTTTAGGGTGATCTTGTGAGCTTTTTTGAAAGATCCTGGCTCGGCAACGGGTATATGGAATAGGGCGGCAGTTCCCGACATGATACCGCAGGTACCGGTGGTTATCACATCCACATCCTGGGCGGTGGGTTCTTCACCCGCCATAACCAGGCTGCTCACTTCTTCTGCAGTGAGTACAATGGCTTTTCCCTCTTTGATTTTTTGATTAATATCTTGAATGGTTTTTTTCAATGTATTCACCTGAAAGGTCAATGTGTTTTAGATTTAGACCAATAATCTGTTATTTTAGCTTTTTTACAAATCTGTTATTATGGTTATTCCAATCAGTGATTTGGGTTTTATCCAAATCCATTAAGGTTTTTCTGGGCTAACTTGTCCTTCAGGGTGTTGTAAACAAACTCCAGTGCATCACCAATTTTATCCCCTTCTCGTCCAGCTCCTTGGGCTAGGTTAG
>Ga0228535_1000125_pt1:15000-20000 | contig 242693 bp, 232 predicted proteins | sample SJ1metagenome_FD_168457 | JGI IMG/M metagenome (GOLD analysis project Ga0228535, IMG submission 168457) | Enriched culture of PCE-dechlorinating microbial communities from Ithaca, New York, USA - SJ1 | ecosystem: Engineered > Modeled > Simulated communities (microbial... >...
GTGGTAACCCACGACCCGGTACTGGCCCTCATGACTGACAAGCGAATTGTCATGAAAAACGGTGGAATGCAGAATGTTGTATCTACCAGTGAAGAAGAAAAGACCATCTCTCAGAAATTGAATAAAATCGATGAGTTAATGTTAAGTTTACGGGATAAAGTCCGTAATGGCGAAATTATTCAAGATATTAGTATGGAAGATTTGGAATCATAAAATTCCAAGCCGGATATGCCAATTACGTGATGAAGTGGATTTAAGATAACCAGTATAAATGGAAAATTCAATTTTTTCTCTGGATACACAGGTAACTCCAAATTATACCGTAACTCGGTATATGACAGTAACTCGGTACGAGGAAAAAAACATTAACCAGCGGGTTCAACTTTATAGTTACCCAATTATTTTTTTATAAATCGACTGAAATTTAGGAAATACCTATCCAAAAGACCTAAATTAAAAAAAACTAAGTTAATCAATCAATTTAAAATTAATATAATGCACTAGAACGGTGATCTTCTATGAGAATGGTAATTGTTGCCGGGACACCCGGTTCTGGAAAAACTGCGGTTTTAATTCACGCTCTGCGCAGTTTAAATGAAAGTGGATTAAAATCTGCAGTGGTAAAAATTGACTGTCTGTACACTGATGATGATACTAAATTTGCCAAGGTAGGAGTACCCACCAAGGTAGGACTGTCCATGGACATGTGCCCGGACCACTACGCTATCTACAATCTGGAGGAAATGGCTGATTGGGCAGATGAAAACGATGCAGAACTTCTGGTGGTGGAAACTGCGGGATTATGCCACCGTTGCGCACCTTTCACAGTGAACTCCCTGGGAGTTTGTGTTATAGATGCCACCAGCGGTCCCAACACACCCCTTAAGGTAGGGCCATTCCTGAGTACGGCAGATATTGCGGTGATCACCAAGGGAGATATGATATCCCAGGCAGAAAGGGAGATATTCCGGGAAAGAGTTCTTGAAGTAAACCCAAATTGTAAAATAATAGAAGCTAATGGTTTAAGTGGGCAGGGATGCACGGAACTGGCTGATGAAATTAAGAAATCCCAGGAAGTCACCCTGGAGGGTGAAAAACTACGACACTCAGCTCCACTGGCAGTGTGCACCCTCTGCGTAGGTGAAACCAAGGTGAACAAGAAATACCACCGGGGTATATTACGTCGTATCGATGGATTCCAGAGTTACGAAGGGGAATAATAAGATAACAGGTGTTAAGCAATGACTGAAGTTCCAGTTGATGTTGGTCAGCAAAATAAGATTCTAATGCTACTTCCTGGTTACAACTGTGGCATCTGTGGATACGCCCGCTGTGATGAGTTTGCCGGGGCACTGACCCGGAAAAAAGTGGATCTGGAGAAGTGTCGTTTCCTCTCTCAGGAAATGTTCCAGGATGATCTGGCAAAAATACAGGAAATCTTAAAGGAAATAAAAGTAATCCCTGAAGAGGAGAAAATTGTGGGAGTTTTAGATGGATACGAGGCAGACCTTATACTGAAACCCCTTCCTGAAGAAGAATCCTGCAGAGAAACCCTCTACCCCTTTACCCGGGAAGAAATTAAAGCCGGTGAAATCATAAGATACCGCCCCCTGGGCTGTCCCATCACCCACTTTGCCCGGGTACTGGAAGAAAACCATGGATTGATCACCGTGCACCTGGTTGGCCCCTGCCACCGTCTGGATAGTGAGGCTGAATTTAAATTTAAAGACGTGGGAGTGTGCATGGTGGGAGGATTTGAAGGAATTATTGAAGGTAAATTACCCCGGGTGGGAGAAACCGTACGCTTCCTACCTTACCACTGTATGATGCAAAAGGTTCACTCCGGGGTTGTGGTTCAGTTGGAAGGTAGAAGAGCCTTAATTGAAGGTATAGACCTGAAGGTATGGGCACCTCCCCTAAAGGGATAAATGGAACCCTGTGGAAATTTTTTAAAAAAACTTTTTCCTTTTCTTTACAGATAACATGAATCATTCACCCTCTGAATCTCATCTTAAAGAGAAATACTCCACCTATTCTGAAGGAAACAATAATTACCAGATGATAGGTGTACAAACAGGTTACATCAAACCAGGAGAATCCTACGATGTTATACTGGACCGGGCAGCAAAACATCTTCAGGACCAGGACTTTCTGGTGATTTCCGAAACTCCCCTGGCCATATCTCAGGGTAGACTGGTGGATGAAACAGAATTTATACCATCCTTAAGCGCCTATTTACTGGCAGAACTATGGTCCAAGTACTTATGGGGCTATTTTCTCGGTCCCCTGCTGGGTATTAAAAAGAGAACCATTAAAAACCTCAGAAAACTCCCCCCTGAGGCTCGCCCCCATAAAGAATTAATATTGCAACGTTATGGTTGGAGACATGCACTTAAACCTGCATCTGAGGCAGGAGTTGATTTGAGTAATGCCCCTGGAACTTGTGTTTCTTTATTACCCCATGATCCACAGGGCCTTTCCGAAGAGATTGGGGCAAAAATTGTTAACAGCAGTGGTAAAAATGTCACCGTGGTTATAATTGACACTGATGCCACTTACCAGCTTGGAAAAATAATATTCACCTCTTTACCAGTTTCTGCCAGTGGAATAAGAAATAACTGGGGATTATTTGCTTATTTATTAGGTCGTTTTGGTCGTATTCTGGGCCCCACTCCACTGGGAATTTCCCAACACCATAAACTTGAAAAGATTTTCCAAATTGCCCGTGCAGCAGAAGAACACCAGAAAATCCATGAAAATAATATGGAAACAGTTTATGATATGCAGAAATTATTGGAGGGGAAGGTTAACACCATAACCATAGACATGCTGGATTCAATAACTCACATGCCGGCAGTCATAGTTCGTGAGGTATAAAGAATGATTTTAAACTTCTTTTTATTAAATGGATTTAGGTGATTTTTGCTGAAGTAGGGTGTGATTTGAAAAAATTTAAATACTATCTGTACCATAGAATAGTTAACCCAAGATATTTTTAACACCAGCAGATAGCCGTAATACCAACAATGGCTAATGCATGGTTATTGGTTAATAAAATCGGGTAGGGGCAGAGATATATTCATCTTTTAAAATGTAGGGCGGCTAATTTGTACCAAGGGGCAGTATTATAATTAGCATTGCTTGATTTTTTGCCTATCAATTTTATGGTTTTTTTCTTTCATGAACCACTAAAGTTCATACCTAAACCTGAACCCGACAGCTACTAAAAAATATCAAAATACGAAGGAGGCACCTAGATGCTCGCAGATCCCAATGTGCAGGAAATTCTCATTGATGTTACTAAAGATGATGAGAATAGCATCCCCATTATTCAATGTCTATTGAATGGTAAAACTACCGATGAGGAAATTGCTGAAGAAACTGAAATCAGACTTAACATTGTGAGAAGAATACTTTATAAGTTATATGATGCCGGCGTGGCCAGCTACAAGAGAAGTAAGGACCCTGAAACCCAGTGGTATACTTACAGCTGGAAATTTGAGGAAGATAAAATCGCGGAAATCATATCTGATAAGGTTGAAAAGTTCTCCCAGGAACTTCACCAGTCACTGGAATATGAAGAAGACAACATGTTTTTTGTCTGTCCCAATGGTTGTCGCTATAATTTTGAAGAGGCATCGGAAAGAAATTTCATATGCCCGGACTGCAACACCAACATGGAGTTCCAGGATAATTCATCAATAATTATGGAATTAAAGGAATTACAGGAAAGGATGAGCTAATTTCCCACTCTCCCTTTCAACCTTGATGTTTACTTAACTTTCCATTATACTTCCAACGTTCAGTATCCCTATTCTATATGGGCGCTATAATTTTCCCAGAAACTTTAGTGGGTGAATAATTGATTTTAAATGAAAGTAACCCTTCCCAAATTTTACAAGAATTTAACTGTCCTCCTTTTGTGATTGCACACTCCAGAGCAGTCCTTTCCAGGGCAATAAAAATGAAAATGGAGTTTGAATTGGAAGTGGATATGGAACTGGTTAAAACCGGAGCCCTGCTACACGATATAGGTCGCTCCCAGACCAATGGCATAAAGCACGCTGTGGTGGGAGCAGAACTACTAAAAGAGAGGGGGTTTCCCTGGGAAGTAGTTAACATTGTGGAAAGGCATATTGGTGCGGGAATTAGCAGGGAAGAAGCGAAAGTTCTGGGACTTCCCCCTAAAGACTACCTACCACTTACCTTAGAAGAGAAATTGGTGGCCCATGCTGATAATCTTATCCACGGCACACAGGAAGTTGATTTAGAATTTGTAATTAAAAAGTGGAGGAAGAACCTGGGAGAAAACCACCCTTCCATACCCAAAATCATAAAACTCCACTCGGAAATTACCAAAACCCCAGTTACTTAATTACTAGTAGGTAAAACTCCTATTATGTTATAATAAGGAAAAATCATTATTTTTAAGTTATAAATGAAGTGAGGGCATTACTTATTTTAGAAATTCATTTATTCCATAAATTACAATTTTATTCTAGTATTCTTTAATTCATATCCGGTGAAAATCACCGAATACCTTCTCATTAAGTTCAAATCTAAGGAGAATTATAACTGAACATTAACGGTAGGTGATAAATTGGGCAAACGAATTGTGGTTTTTATTGGACCTTCACTTCCTCTGAAAGAGGCTAAACAAATATTAGATGCTGATTATCACCCGCCGGTAGCTAGAGATGATGTGGCTGTCCTTTTAGACGATCCTCCCCAAGTAATTGGGATAATCGACGGTGTTTTTCACCAGCAGCCGGCAGTCTCCCACAAGGAAATACTACGCGCATTAGATGCGGGGATAACTGTGGTGGGTGGTTCCAGCATGGGGGCACTTAGATCAGCGGAACTGGATTACGCGGGCATGATTGGGATTGGAACAGTTTACCAGGAGTACCGGGATGGAATAATAGAATCTGACGATGATGTGGCCATTGTATTCGATCCGGTAACCCAAGAACTTCTCTGTGAGGCTCTGGTGAGCATGA
>Ga0228535_1000125_pt1:27500-35000 | contig 242693 bp, 232 predicted proteins | sample SJ1metagenome_FD_168457 | JGI IMG/M metagenome (GOLD analysis project Ga0228535, IMG submission 168457) | Enriched culture of PCE-dechlorinating microbial communities from Ithaca, New York, USA - SJ1 | ecosystem: Engineered > Modeled > Simulated communities (microbial... >...
TTTATATAGCTCATATCCAATCCCCTACTGGCCACTTCTTCCAGTTCCTGACGATTGTGAGCCACTCCACCTCCAGTTCCACCCAGGGTGAAGGCGGGCCGGACAATAACCGGATATCCTATTTTTTCAACAGCTTCCAATGCTTCTTCTAGAGAGGATACTGCCCTTGCTTTGGGGACAGGTTCATTGAGTTTTTTCATGAAATGATCAAAGAGATCACGGTCTTCCACATTTTTAATGGTCTGGACTGATGATCCGATTACCTTAATTCCTTCTAGGGCACCTATTTCTTCCAGTCCCGTGGCTACATTTAAACCGGTCTGTCCCCCCATGGTGGGTAAGACGGCATCTGGTTTTTCTTTGGCAATGATCTTGGCTACAATTTCAGGAGTCAATGGTTCCACATATACGGAATCAGCCATATCCACATCGGTTTGAATGGTAGCGGGGTTGCTGTTCACCAGCACAGTCTCAATACCCTCTTCTTGAAGGGATTTACAGGCTTGAGAACCTGAATAATCAAATTCAGCGGCTTGACCAATCTGTATGGGTCCTGATCCAATGATTAGTACCTTGTTAATATCTTTGTCCCTCGGCATTTCTAATCCTCTTTCCTAATTTAATCCTCTTTCCTATCTATCACTTTAATTTAAATTTAGTGTATAATATTCAATTAAATCTAGATTAAAAACTTAAACAAGTGTTATTAGTAATTTTTCAAAGTCTCCACGAAGTTATCAAAGTAGTTGTCCGTGTCGTGGGGTCCCGGTCCGGCTTCAGGGTGGTACTGTACACTGGATATGGGGAGTTCCTGGTGTTCTATTCCTTCCACAGTACCGTCGTTGAGGTTTATCTGGGTGATGTTAATGGGTAGATCGTCACAGAACTGGTTATCAATACTGAAACCATGATTCTGGGAGGTTATGGAAACTTTTCCTGTTTTCAAGTCCTTAACTGGCTGATTAATCCCCCGGTGGCCGAATTTCATTTTGTATATCTTGGCTCCGAAGGCTCGGGCTATTATCTGCTGCCCTAAACAAATGCCAAAAATAGGGAGCCTTTCTGAAAGTTTTTGCACAGTTTGTATTGCTTCTTTGACTCTGCTGGGATTTCCCGGCCCGCTTGAAACCAGAAGGGCTCCGGGTTCATAATCCAATATTTCGGAGGCTGAAGTGTGGTAGGGCAGGAGAACAACACCAATCTTCCTTCTTAAAAGGGCATTGATACTGTTATTCTTCACTCCGCAGTCCAGTATAACTGCCTTTTGGGAGTATTCCTCGCCTAATATGGTGGGTTCAGTTACGGATACCTGGTTCACCAGGTCAATATCTTCAATTCCTGGCTGGTCCCGGGCCAGAGCTAGAAGTTCCCCATCCTCTATTTCTTCTGTTGCCAGGGCACCTTTCATAGCCCCATATCTTCTGATTTTCAGGGTAAGGGAACGGGTGTCAATGTCACTGATTCCTGGAATTTTGTATTCCTCTAAAAATCCGGAAAGGCTGTTTTCAGAATGACTGTGTGAGGGGTGAGGATTTTCTTCTCTTACCACGTACCCTTCGGCTTTAATCCCGTTGGACTGGAACCACTCCGGAGATATGCCGTAATTTCCCTGCAAAGGGTAGGTGGACATTAGGATCTGTCCCTTATAAGAGGGATCAGTGAGGGATTCTACGTAGCCGGTCATCCCTGTGGCGAAAACCACTTCTCCTGTTTTTATTGTCTGGTAACCGAATCCTTTCCCTTTAAGTATTGTACCGTCCTCTAAAGCTAATTTGGCGTCTTCTTGCATTCAATCACCATGTTATAAACATTTTTTGCCCCAATTTTCCCTGGGGGATTCCTTTACTTGGTAAAAAATGGATAGTGTTAGATTCATATTTTCAATTTTAATTCATCTCAATTAATATAGCAGTTCTATTATTTATCCTTGTCAATTTCACCCGGTAGATATGGGTCCTTAATTATATGATTGTTTAATCAAGGATATAACCCTGATTAGTAATTCAATTTAACTACTGGATTTTCCTGGTTTTCTAAAAGAATTAGGGAAATTGGGAATCATTGGGATTTTTAGGGGATTATTCTGGGTTATATGAATTTTCAAGGTTTTCCAGTATTTTCTCCATTATCATGGCATCTTCCCCATCTTCATAATAATTAATTACCAGGGTTTTCTCCTCAAAACCTAATCTCTGATAAAATTTACGGGCTTTTCGATTTCCTTTCCTTACTTCCAATTGTATTTTGTCCACGTTATATTTTTTGAAAATTTCCAGGGTTGTTTCCACTAGACGGGAACCAATCTTCTTTCGATGATGATGGGGGTCCACGGCAATGGAAATGATATGACCTTCATCTTCAAATCTGATCCAAAATATAATATACCCCACAATGATATTATCTTGCTGGGCTACCAGAAAACCTGCCCCTAAGTTATATAGATCCACCAGTACATTGGCGGGGTAGGGATCATCAAATGATGATGATTCAATCTCCAGGACTCTCTTAAGATCTGGACGTTTGAATTCTCTTATCAACATTGAATTTCCCCAATATGAGTGATAAAAATGTGGAGTGACTTTACTGAATATATTATCAAACATTATTCCCAATCTTCCGGCATTGCGGAAGTGGCAGTGGGACACTTTCTACAGGTGGGATGTGACCTGAAAAAACGTCTTGAGGTGGATATCATCATGACTGATATTAAACCTTACCATGATTCCGTAATCCTAGATGATATTAGACAACCTGACTTAAAAATATATAAGGATGCTGAACTTATTTATTCCATAAGACCCCCGGAAGAGTTACATCCTTACTTGGAGCAACTCTCCGATAAATTAGGGGCGGATTTAATTATAAAACCCCTTTCAACTGATTCTATTCATACCCGGGGAAAAATGAATTTAATTAACTACAAAAAAGCAGTTTTTTATAAAAAATCAAAGTAACGATGTCTATTGGAACTTATAAATCTTGAGGTAGATCGGTAGTAAGTGTACACTACGTAATCTAAGCAGAATATCATAAATGTTATGAAAATCATATTAATTCTCAGGTAGGACTTAGGTGCATTTCACATGAAATGGAAAAAATTAAGTGCAGATGAAACATTAAAAACCTTAAATTCAAGTATCAATGGTTTAAGTAGTTCTGAAGCCCAGAAAAGACTATCAGAACATGGTAAAAACGAGCTGGTTGAAGAAAAGAAGGCAGGACCTCTAAGGATTTTCCTGGAACAGTTCAAGGAGATACTCATCCTGATCCTGATTATCGCAGCCATTGCTGCGTACTATGTTGGAGATACCATTGATGCCGTGGTTATTCTGGTAGTGGTAGTGATAAATGCAGTTGTTGGATTTATCCAGGAGTACCGTGCTGAAAAAGCAATGGAAAAACTTAAAGGGCTTATTTCCACGGAAGCAGTAGTTTTGAGAGATGGTCAGGAACAGACAGTACCTGCTGGGGAACTAACTCTGGGGGATATAGTACTCCTGGAGGAAGGGGACAATGTCCCGGCGGATCTTAGAATAATAGAAAGCTACGATCTGTTGATAGATGAGTCAGCCATGACTGGAGAGTCTTTACCAGTTGAAAAACATGCTCAAACTATACTTTCTGATGATCACGGCACGGAGAACATGGCCTTCATGGAAACTGATGTTGCTTCTGGCCGGGGAAAGGGAGTAGTTGTAAAAATTGGTATGGACACCGAGATCGGTAAAATAGCGGAGATGATCCAGGAAGAAGAGGAACAAACACCTTTACAGCAAAAAATCGGAACTCTGGGTAAAACTCTGGGTCTACTGGCGGTTATAGTGTGTTCAGTGGTATTCGTGCTGGAGTACTTGCAGGGAGTACCACTGGTGGATACCTTCATGACTGCGGTTTCTCTGGCAGTTGCTGCGGTTCCTGAGGGACTTCCGGCGATTTTAACCCTTACCCTGGCACTGGGAATGCAGAGAATGGCAAAAAGCAACGCTATTGTTCGAAAACTCCTGGCCGTGGAAACTTTGGGGTCCTGTAATGTGATATGTACTGATAAAACCGGAACTTTAACCCTGAACCAGATGACAGTGAGAGATGCCCGGGCGAAAGACCAGAAAATGGTTTACACCATAGCGGCACTCTGTAACAACGCCACCCAGTCTGAAGGTAAATTATTGGGTGACCCCACCGACGCATCCTTACTGGTGTATGCCGATGAAAACGGATACAACCGTAAAGAACTGGAGGAAAAAAATCCCCGACTACTGGAGATACCACTGGACAGTACCCGGAAGAGGATGACCACGGTCAACCAGATAGGGCACGATAGATACGTCCTTATAAAAGGGGCTCCTGAGGTTTTACTGCAAAAATGTTCCCAGATAAGTGGTGATGATGAGGTCTGTTCCCTCAAGGTTGAAGACACGGAAAATACAATGAAGGACCTCCAGGAAATGACTGGAAATGCACTGCGAGTTCTGGGATTCGCCTACCGTAAGCTGGGTCCAGAAGAGGATTTGGAGGATAAAGAATCACTGGAAAAGGACCTTATCTTTGCGGGTTTGGTGGGAATGATGGACCCACCACGGGAAGAAGCTAAACAGGCTATTGCCCAGGCCAAAAAGGCCGGTATAAGGGTAGTGATGATCACTGGGGACCACAAGGACACTGCAGTGGCCATTGCCCGGGAGATTGAAATTACCGATGATGAGGAGATAGTGGCCCTCACTGGTTCGGACCTGGACCAGCTCAGTGACCAGGAATTTGAAAACATGGTGGACGATGTCCTGGTGTACGCCAGGGTATTCCCGGAACAGAAGGTTAGAATTGTGGAAACCCTTAAAAAGAAGGGAAATGTTGCATCCATGACTGGTGATGGAGTTAACGACGCCCCTGCCCTTAAAAAGGCTGCTATTGGGGTAGCCATGGGTAGTGGTACCGATGTGGCCAAGGAATCCGCGGACATGCTACTTCAGGATGACAACTTCGCCACCATAGTCCAGGCCGTGCGCGAGGGGCGAACCATATTTGATAACATTCGCCGTTTTGTCCGGTTCCAACTCTCCACCAACATCGGGGCCATACTAACTATTACCTCTTCCTCTATAATTGGATTACCAGTTCCTTTCAACCCCATCCAGGTTTTATGGATAAATATCATAATGGACGGACCACCGGCCCAGTCCTTGGGTGTTGAACCACCAGAAAAGGGAGTTATGGAAAGACCTCCCCTCAAGGAGGAGATCATCCCCCGCAAGAACCTGATAAAAATAGTATCAGCGGGAGTGGTGATGACCGTGGGAACACTGGCCCTTTACATGTACATGTTATCCACGGGTACTGAATTAAACCGGGCTATGACCATGGCCTTCACGGTTTTTGTAATGTATCAGATATTTAACGTGTTTAACTGCCGTTCTGACGGGGGATTCTCCAATAAAGTCCTACTTATAGCAGTGGGATCTTCTTTACTCCTCCAAATAGCAGTTATATATCTTCCATTCCTCCAGGGAATCTTCCGTACCACTGCTCTGGGTATATTTGATTGGGTGGTGATCTTGCTAATTGCCGCCACCATCTTCGTCAGTGACTGGGTGGTTAATAAAGCCCTTAAATAATAATTCCAAATAAGTAATCCCATTATTTGGGGTTAAATCAGATAATTTGTCTCAAATTTCTTGTTTAATCCCAATTCAGGATTTACTATTTTATTAATCAAGCTGAGGTTTATAAAGATGAATTTACTGGTAATGGCCGGGACCAGTGATGCCCGCCACATAATCAAGGATCTTTCTACGGTAGACGACATTCATGTTCTGGCCACGGCCACCACCACTCATGGGGTGGAACTGGCAGAAAAATCCGGTGCAGACAAAGTACTAAATGGCCGTTTCAATGTAGAAGAATTGATGGAGATACTGATGGATAATGATATTGAACTTCTCCTTGACGTCACCCATCCCTTTGCCTCCGCAGCCACCCAAAATGCCATAAACGCTTCTGATAGTTTGGGTGTTCCCTACCTTCGTTTTGAAAGACCCTGTACCGAGCTTCCAGAAAGTGATTTAATCCATCCCGTTTACTCCTTTGAAGATGCGGTGGAGATTATCAGGGAAATAATGGGAGTTACAGGAATATCGGAAGGAAATGATTTTTCGGATTCAGAGAATTTTCCAGGGGGTAGAATTTTACACCTGGCTGGGGTGAATACACTCCATTATCTCACCGAGTCCCTGAGCCCTGATTTAGTAGTGGCGCGGGTTCTACCCATGGTCTATTCCATTGAAAAATCTCTGGAACTGGGCATACCTCACCGGAACATCGTGGCCATGGAGGGAACCTTCTCCTCCCGCTTCAATGGTATTCTCATGGAGGAATTTCAGATAAAGGTGGTTTTGACCAAGGAAAGTGGTCAGAGCGGGGGTACCATGTCCAAGATCCAGGCCGCACTTGATCAAGAGGTGCCAGTAGTGGTAGTTATGCGCCCGGAAATAGAAGAGTTAAAGGGTAAGCTGGTGTTTGGTGAGGTGGATCTCCTGGTTGATGAGGTCATTTCCAGATGTGGAAGTGAGCTTAAGTCATAAATCTGATCTGAAGAAAAGTAAAAAAATGGAATATAGTAAGTAAGATCATCCCCAAATTATATTGAACGTTTTAATTTAATGTAAAATTAGAATTAGAATAAGCCTCAGCTCGCCCATCAGTCATCACCAGTTCAGAGCTCATAGGGTTCATCATTGGCCTATAAATACTATTATTAAGGAATATTAATATTTTTTAGGGGTTAATCGTCAACCCTTAACTTCTTTAATTCTCTACCCTCAAAATTATTTAACTCAAATAAAGATTCAAATAAAAAAAGTAATGCGAGGTAGTCGTTATTCCTTACACAACTGATCCTATGCGTTACTCTTTTTTTCTAGTAGTTGTCTACAGATGATTCTATTATCAATGGAATATAAATCTTGTTGAAATCTATTAAACCTAGTATCTGGTAGATAAACTGCAATAAATGAACCAATTACTGAGCCTATTAAACCCATTTTGCCATGTAAAATCACTAAATAACGTTATTACAAAGGCAACTGCAAATCTAAGTAGTTGTCGTCCAATTCCTGATCTTTTTCGCCCATTAAATGGTTCTAATTATTGATTTTAATGTTTCATTGAATAATGCACTGGATGAGTTTATTATACTAGAATCTGTGCTATTTTTTGAAAAATAACCAAACCTTACAATATAAAATTTACCATCTTTTTGGAACATATAATATTGTTGTAAATTATTAATTGTTTTTAAATCATTAGTGGTATTAAAAACAATATGTTTTTCATATAAAACTTCTACGCCTTCAATACCAATTTTACCTGCTTCCATATTGTTATTTTGGATTTCCTGATCATCATTAGCAAAATCAGCGTAATATAATATATTGAAAAATGTAATATAATATGTTGACAGCTTAATACTTTCTATATTTAAAATAAAAGTGTGGTTGTAGTCGTAGG
>Ga0228535_1000125_pt1:40000-45000 | contig 242693 bp, 232 predicted proteins | sample SJ1metagenome_FD_168457 | JGI IMG/M metagenome (GOLD analysis project Ga0228535, IMG submission 168457) | Enriched culture of PCE-dechlorinating microbial communities from Ithaca, New York, USA - SJ1 | ecosystem: Engineered > Modeled > Simulated communities (microbial... >...
TTTTTCAGGTTCCTCAGTGGTTAATATGATTTTGCCAGAGGAAATATAACTTTCTGCGGCCAGCCGTGAATAGTAAGAAGCAGGTATGATGAAATCCGCGTTGGCCAGTGTTCGTTCCATAATTTCATTATCTCCAGATTTGCCCGATTCTGAGGAGATGGTTATAACCACAGCTATCTTATTGTATGTTTTATTAAGTTCCCGGAGTACAGTTTCAACTCCCGAAGGATTATGACCGTAATCCACTATCAAATCCCGATTTTCATCCTGGTGAATATATTCTAAACGTCCAGGAACTCCCTTAAATGTGGGGAGGTAATTTTTGATTTCTTCCAGTGGTATTTTCAGTATTTCATGGGCCACGGCAATGGCTCCTAGGGCGTTGTAAACATTGTGCAGCCCGGTGATTCCCATTTCCATTTTAATTTTTTCCTGGGAAGTTTGGAGAAGGAAACTGTTACCCTGGATAGCAGTGGCCAGGTAATCTGGTGTGGGACGTTTTAAACCGCACTGGCAGTGATAATAACCTACTCCTGATAGAGTTTCCTTTAGGGTGATTTCTTCTCCGCACCAGCATTCTTTTTTACTCTCACCTTGTACTTCATGGTCAACTCCAAAGGTGATCACCTTTCCCTGGTAATTAATATGGGATATTAATCCCCATATAGCAGGATCATCTCCATTGACCACCACTGTTTCACCACGGAGCTTTTCCAGGAGTTCCCCTTTGATCAGACTGTAGTGCCTGAAATCATGACCGTTATTCAGGTGGTCGGGGTTAATGTTGGTTATAACTCCACAGGAGGGGTAGCAACGATCTAATATGAACTTCAAATCTCCGGTGTTCCCTTCGGTACCAGTTTCTACCACGGCAATATCCCCCTTCAACCGGCACTGTAAGGGGGGAATGTAATCTATATTTCCCTGAAGAGTTCTAAATCCATGTTCCGTGGGTTTCAGTCCGGCACTGTAACAAAAATGCTTCAGTAAAGTGGTGGTGGTTGTTTTCCCATTGGTCCCGGTGACACAGATAACTGGTTTATTGGGATGGATCTGTTGCAGAAGTTTTTCCACATCTAGAAGTTGCGCTGGGCTGTCTTTTATCTTCTGGAACAGGTTCGAAGTTTTAGGGAGGCTGGGTGGGGGGATTATATAAGTTGATGAATTGAAAAATATTTCAGGATGTTCATTAAGGTAAATTTGCGAGTTATAATCCTTTAAAGTGTAAAGGAAAGGGCAGTTTTTCGCGCTGTGGATGTCAGTGCCCATCACCCTTTGACCGTGGTCCATCAGGACCCGGGCAACCAGGTTTCCCACAACTCCGCAGATACCAATAACTCCAAAGGTTTCCATTTCAGTGAAGGGAATCTTCTCCATCTGGGATGAATGTTTGTCCATATCTGTACTCATTTTTTTTAACACCGGTTTAAGTTCCTATATTTTATTTTTATTCCCTAAATACCTATATCATTTAACTTGGTTTTTGATTAATAATATTCTGTGATTAGTAAGAGAATTTTTCGGTGAAGTAGAGAATCTGGTAACCTAAATACTACGGGGAGGAATCCAAACTTCTACTATTTCCTTGTAAGTTGTTAAGGTCTTTAGCTAAGGGAGTATAATAAACAAGATTATCTTTATCTAACTTAATAAATTCACTTATAAAAAATCTTCTTTTACCATAACAGACCAGAAATAAACTCATTATTGATTTATCATATCCTTCAAAATACTGGCTGCAGGGTCCATTCCCTGAGCCCCAATAAGAAGAATAGTATCCTCTTTTTTGGTAGATTTTAAAGCTTTTTCTAATGATTCACTGAGAGTTTCACAGTGGAGGTAATTAATTCCTTCCTTGTGCAGCACCTCTATAAATAACTTTTTCTCCCGGGGTTTAACCCAGTTGGCGTTATCCACCACATCTTGGCTGCTGGTTAATATTAAGTTGTAATCAATACCTTTTATGGCGTCGGCAACAGCCTGGGCATTCAATTGGTTAAGGGAAGTTCCACGGGAACCTCTGATAGCACAGACCAGGTGAAGTTTTCCTGATGTCAACTGGGCAGCACTGTTAATAGTAGCCTTTATACCATCAGGATTGTGAGCAAAATCATCAATAATAAGGGGGTCAGTGTTTAAAATACTAAACCTACGTTTTAATGGTTGGTATGATTTAACGGCTTTTTTAATAATATTTGGATTAATATTTAGGGCTAATGCTGTACTAACTGCTGCCAGGGTATTTTGAATGAAATGGGGGCTTTTAAAGGGAAGATCTTCGGTGGGAATTAACAGGGTGTCCTGGTAGAAAATTCCCGGCTCCTGGTATTCAACATCAGTGTGGGAACCATAGAATGTTACCTGTGCCTCAGATGGTACCAGTTGCTGCATGTTCCGTATTACCGGGTCATCATGGTTTAAAACAACAAAATCTCCTCTAAAACCATCCAGTACTCCTGAAATTTCTTTTGATGCTTCCTCAATAGTATTCACCAGGCCAATATGGTCCAGTGCCACGTTGGTTAGAACTACTATTTGGGGCTGGATAGCACTGGTCATGAGACGAGCATGATCTTTCATGTTCCTATTTTCCCATCCCTGGACTTCGGAAACCTCCAGGGCAACGGCATCCATATCTTTAAACTCGGCAATCTGCTTGGCAACCATGGGATCGATCAGGGTGTTAAACTCAGATTCAGAATCAGTATTGGTATGGGTGATGTAACCAGCTTCCTGGAGAATGGTGTAGATCATATGGGTGGTGGTGGATTTCCCATTGGTGCCGGTGACCACTATCCTTAAGGAATCGGGGGCGAATGTTTCCAGAGCCCAGCTTATGGCAAATGCATTGGCCAGTTCAATCTTTTCAGTTAAAATAAGGGGAATATTAAGTTTTTGAGCTATATCCAGGGCACTATTCCGGGCATCCTGGGTTACAACACAGGAAGCACCCTTACTTGAAGCTATTTCCACTCCAGTTTCATCAATCCAGTGTCTTATGACTGCATCTCCCTTTTTAGCATCTTTAAGAATGTTAAAAATGCCAGTTATTGGTTGATCTGCCCCGATTAATTTACCATGGCACTGTCCAGCCAGATAAGCAGTGGTAAGTCCTCTCATTATGTTGCCTGTTGTTTTCCTAAATATTTCCATTCATCAATGTTGTTTTACATTTATCCGTGCCTTTTAATGTCCGCAGATATTTTACCACAGGAATTGGTAGATTAAAATGGCTGCTACGCATATGATCAGGGTAGTTGACCAGTAAAGGGCAATTATCTTTTTCTCACTAAAGCCCTTGTAGTGCAGGGTATGATGTAAGGGTTCCACTGGCAATTTAATGATGTGTGAACGGTGCATTAGACTGACCACTACTGAGATGATGGGTATGGCCAGGGCAATTACTGCAAAGTAAATCACGTCCCCTACAAAACCCGCAGTAATGTAGCCGGCTCCCAAGGCAAAGGAACCAGTATCCCCCATGATTATACTGGCAGGATAATGGTTGAAAACTAAAAAACCAACAGAAACTCCGGTTAACACTCCAAATGGAATTGCTGCAGTGGGATTTCCAGTGATTATGGCGAAAATGGCACAGGAAGCAGAGGCAATAGCCAGTATCCCTGCGGCTAATCCATCCATTCCATCTATGAGGTTTACGGAGTTAATTGAACCTATAACTCCAAAGATTACCAGGGGAATAATGAAAATTCCTGCTTCAAATCCCAAAACTGTAGAACTAACTGCACCAGTGGCGGCCAAGAAGATTCCCAGAACAATCTGGGCAATTATTTTATCCCTTTCTGTTCCTTCAGTTTTAATTGGCGTTTCGCCAGTTATTTCAATCTTTCCATCATTCAATAAACTTGGAAGGTCCTCTTTAGCCTTGGGTGTTGCTACTCTGGCTTCTTCACCGGGTTTAAGTGTCAGACGACCAATGGTTATAGGATGGGTAGCTATGTTACGGGCCACCTTCTGCACTTCCTTGATCTTAAGTCCCAACAGATCATCCAGCAACCCTACCAGTCCAGCGCTTAACATAATAAGCACGGTAAGCACCAAATTTTGTTCATGGAAAAAAACAGCAGCAGCCAGTGCCGCACCCAGCAGCATGGCCAGACCACCCATGGTGGGGGTCCCGGTTTTATGCCGGTGTTCAGTTACTATGGGACTATCGGTTACACCGGCATTAATGAGTATCTTGCGTACGAAGTAAGTAAAAAATATTGTAGCCAAGGCTGTCAAAATAAAGGTTAAAATTAGCATCTCTGTATCGCTCAATGTACCACCTAATTATTATAATCAATTATCAAATTTATTACACTAATCACATCTTGAAATTATCTCAATAACTATATCCAACCCAATAACTCATATTCCAAATAATTTCATTTATCAATCAAATAGAGAAGTTATCAATAAATATGATATGTTTTTTTTAATATCAGAATTTCCCTTTTTTATAATTACGCATTCAATCAATCTATTTACTTATAACTTCCCTATAATGTTTTATTATTTTTAATCTTCCGGGGTCATTAATCTAGGTAACCCCATGAAAAATATTTGACAATTTCATTTAAATAATCTAAATTAAAGCTCTATTTCTGTGTAGGTCCATTTTATTCACGTGTAGTTTTATCTGTGTGTTAAATTTATTCTACCTGCAGGTTAAGATTTTTAGCAGTCTGCAGTACTTCTGCCTCAGTTCTCCCCCGGATGGTAATTCGCTGGTGGTTTTCTGGACCGTGGATTACCCAGCTATTATCCCCCTGGAACTTGCGGTACTGGTAATTGTTCCTCTCCATGGGGTATTTTCCTACAGGTACTTCCAGAGCGCAGTAATCTTTCATGCGTTCCTCCACCTGGCGGGCATTCCAGGATCCGGTGGCCATGTCCACCAGTTCACAGAGGGGGTGGATATCACAGGATGCAGCAGTTAAGTAACGGGTGCCACTGGGGCGGGTGTTAATTTCCAGGACGTAAGTTTCCTGGTCTTT
>Ga0228535_1000125_pt1:50000-65000 | contig 242693 bp, 232 predicted proteins | sample SJ1metagenome_FD_168457 | JGI IMG/M metagenome (GOLD analysis project Ga0228535, IMG submission 168457) | Enriched culture of PCE-dechlorinating microbial communities from Ithaca, New York, USA - SJ1 | ecosystem: Engineered > Modeled > Simulated communities (microbial... >...
ATTGCAGATAAGAGCCTTTCGCAAATAATAGTTCTAAATGTAGTTGATACTTCTTACCTTCGCTCTTTACCCCAGAGAGATTTAGAATTGAGTTTGGAAAATGAGTTCCAGGAAGAGGGTAATGCCGCGGTGCAAAAATTCTCACAAACACTTGAAAAAAGCCAATGTGAGGGTAAATGCAGCATCCCTATGGTTTCCATGATTAAAAAAGGTAAACCTGCCCAAGAAATTGTAAAAACCATTGAGGAAGAAGGGATTGATCTGGTGGTCATTGGTGCTTCCGGTAAACATGGGTTCAACCGACTGTACCCCGGAAGTGTAACTGAAAGTGTGGTGAGATTAGCCAGTTGCCCGGTACTGGTGGTGAAATAGGTGGAGTGGCTATTTACACTTTATTTTTTCTTCAAAAAATAAACCACTCATTAAGGCTATAACTTAACTTAAATAAGATCAAGGATTCCAATTTTGTAAAAATGAGTGTATAGTAATTATATTGGCAAATAAATATATTAAAATGTTTACCATATCTCTTAAACCTTTAAAATTTTGTATCCATTTTTCCACAACCTTTATATTGTAGGTGTTTCTATCAATACAAGTTGAATTGGATATGTCACTTAAGTTTAATTGTGGCTTAAAATCTTCATTAATAGAATACAATCCGGTTTGTGGGAGTAACTCCCTTTACAACATTTATAAATTGCAACAAGTCCTACTCAAACCCTTAAAAAAAGTGGAACTTCTAGTAGGATACTAATTTGAACAAAATTTTGTAGATTGTTAAATTTTGGTTAAAGGTGTTATTATGTACATAGTTATAATGGGAGGCGGAAGGGTTGGTTTAACCCTGGCCAATTATCTGGTGACATCGGGAAATGATGTGGCTCTTATAGAGAGTGATAATGGTTTATGTGGAAATGCTGCCGCAGAATTGGATGCTTTAGTGATCTGTGGTAACGGAACTGATGTAAAAACATTGGAAGAGGCAAGTATTTCTGATGCCGATGTTTTTGTAGCAGCCACTGGTAATGATGAGGCTAACTTGCTTTCATGCATACTGGTTAAGGAGTACCCTGTCTCCAAGATCATTGCCCGGGTAAGTAACCCGGACCATGAAGATGCCTTTAAAAAGGTGGGCATCCACCACGTTATCAGTCCAGAACTCACTGCTGCTGGCTATCTGGAGAAGCTCATTAACCGTCCAAAAATTGCCGACCTGATGGTGGTGGGTAAGGGAAATGCAGAGCTTCTGGATATAAGTGTAAATAATTCTAAAATTGTGGGCAAGCGGGTTAGTGATCTGAGCCCTACCGACGATTATATAATTGCAGCTATCCATCAGAACGGTGAAATGTATATTCCTCGTGATGACTGGGTGCTGGAAGAAAATGAAAAAATATCAGTGTTGGTAAAGACCAAAGCCGTCAAAAAGGTCACTTCTATTTTTATTTAAACACAATTTATCGTTTCAAACATAGATTCAAATAATTAAAATCATTATTTTATAATAAATTCAATAAAAACTCATTTTTTTAAAAAACATACATTTACTCTGTTAAAAGTCCATCAAATAGGGTATTTGTTATCTTTTTTTTAATTATTTAGTTAATTATTTTTTTAAAATTAAATTTTAAAGGATTTTCATCCTTAAAAGTGAGAATTGGATTTATATTAAATCGAAGTGTAGAACTCTTTGTAATTCATCCATGTTCAGGTTATCTTCGACTAAATTGGCCAAACGTTCCATGGAAAATTCCCTTAAATCTTTAAAATCATCTTTTTGATAGCCTAAGGGTTCCAAGCCATTACCTATCCTCAGGTAATCAGTGAAGGACCTTCGAAATTGGAAATTGTGAAATATTCCATGGAAATAGGTTCCGGCTGTTAAATCATTCTGAGCACCATCAAAACCAGATTTAGGGTAGTTTCCACAACCTTTAATGACCCTTAGGAGTGGTTTGCAGTCTCCCAGTCTGGATATTCCTTCGTGAAGCTCATAACCATTTAAAACTTCGCCAGTGGTTCTACTAAAAATTCCCTGGCCCACAGGAGTTCCTTGACTCTGGCTGATGATCTTCTCCACTTCTCCGAAGCTGGTTTTAACATCCAGAATTCCCATACCTTCAACACTGCCGATATTTGATTCTTTAAGGGTTCTGTCAATAATTTTTCTCCCTAACATCTGGTATCCTCCGCAGATACCGAAGACCGGTATTTCCTGTGATAAACTGGCTATTTCGTCGGCAAGACCCGACTCGGTCAGTGCCACCAGGTCGCTGATACTGTTACGGGTGCCGGGAATGATCAGTGCATCCACATCACCTATGTCCTCCCCAATTTCAATGAGGCGCACCCCGACATCTGGCTCATATTCCAGGGGATCGATATCGGTGAAGTTAGAAATCCGGGGCAGGCGCAGGACTCCCACAGTTATCTGGCCGTGGCTACGATATTTCCGTTCAGATAATGAGGCAGAATCTTCTTCAGGAAGTCTGAGTCCTGGATCAAAGGGTAACACTCCCAGAACTGGAACTCCAACGATCTCTTCAATCTGTCTGATTCCAGGCATAAGAATGTCCAGGTTACCCCTAAATTTGTTTATCACTATGCCTTTGATCCTCTGACGGTCTTCAGGAGGTAACAACTGGAATGTACCGGCAATGGATGCGAAAACCCCTCCTTTGTCAATATCTGCCACTAAGATTACATCCGCATCAGCCAGACGCGCAATCTGCATATTGGCCAGATCCACATCCAGCATGTTTATCTCTGCAGGGGAACCAGCCCCTTCCATGATAATCACATCATAATCCTTCTTCAAAGCATCTAAGGACTCTTTAATAGCCTTCAGGGCCTGGTCACGGAAGTTGTGCTGGTAATGGTAGAAGTTCATATCTCCGGCAGGCTGGCCATGTACAATGACCTGGGAAGTGAAATCTTCCTTGGGTTTGAGTAAAACCGGATTCATATGGTGATGGGGTTCAACCCCGGCAGCATCGGCCTGTAATACTTGGGCCATTGCTATTTCCCTATTTTCAGATGTGGTAAACGAATTCAGCGACATATTCTGGGATTTGAAGGGTGCAACACGATAACCTCTCTGGGAAAACATTCTACAAAGTGCAGCCACCACCACACTTTTACCGGCATTGGATGCAGTTCCCTGAACCATTATACATTTTGTTTCCGCTGATACCATCTTTCATCACTATTTCCTGTATATTATTGGGTTAAATTAAAATTTAAGGGCATCTTCCTTCTCGTTAATTACCATTTTTTTTAAGGTTCTTATTCTTTTTAGTAATTCTTATATTAAGAAACTTTTATATGACATAAAAGGATCAAGATTTAAGATACCCAAAGCAAATGTTCTTATATAAGTTTTACTATAGTCATTAGAGTATATACTATTATAAAAACAGGTTGATTTTTTATCAAATACAAAGTTATGGAGGTTACAAAAGCCTATGGCAAATAATAACCCAAATTCTGAGGTTTCAAACGAAGAAACCCTCAAACCTCGTAGTTATAAAACTTCAGGAGACATAGATGTCCCTGATAGGATCATAGACCAAATAATTGGTCAGAAAGAGGCCGTGGAGACAGTTAAAAAGGCAGCAAAACAGCGCCGTAATGTTCTTCTAATTGGAGAACCCGGTGTTGGAAAATCCATGCTGGCCAAGGGAATGGCTGAATTACTCCCCCCAGAAGAACTTCAGGACATACTGGTATATCCCAACATAGAGGATAACCACAACCCTTTAATAGGAGTTATGCCTGCTGGTGAAGGGAGAAATGTGGTAACCAATTATAAGGTTAAGGCTAAAGGACAGGATGAACGCAAGAATATGTTCATGATTGCCATAATCAGCCTGATCGTGGTGATTGGTTTTGTTCTGCAGCAATACCTGGCGGCAATTATCGCTGCGGGTATAGTTTTCCTGGCCCTGCAGCAGATGAAACCCCGCAGCACAGTAATGGTGCCCAAACTTCTGATTAACAATAACAAGAGAAACATGGCTCCCTTCGTGGATGCCACCGGAGCCCATGCCGGAGCCCTTTTAGGTGATGTGCGACACGACCCTTACCAGTCTGGTGGACTGGGAACCCCTGCCCACGAAAGGGTGGAAGCAGGTATGATTCACAAAGCCAACAAGGGAGTTCTCTACGTAGATGAAATCGGATCCATGCAGATGAAAACCCAGCAGGAACTTTTAACTGCTATGCAGGAGAAAAAATACGCTATCACGGGTCAGAGTGAGACCAGCAGTGGTGCCATGGTTCGTTCTCAGGAAGTTCCCTGTGACTTTGTGCTGGTGGCTTCTGGAAACCTGCACGTCCTGGAGGGAATGCACCCTGCACTTCGAAGCAGGATACGTGGATATGGTTACGAAGTGTTCATGAAAGACTCCATGAAGGACACCCCGGAAAACAGGGATAAACTGGTTCAATTTGTAGCCCAGGAAGTTAAAAAAGACGGACGTATCCCTCACTTCAGCAAAGAGGCAGTTGCTGAAATTATACACGAAGCTCAGCGCAGAGCTGGTAAAAAAGAAGCATTAACCCTCCGATTAAGGGATCTTGGTGGTCTGGTAAGGGCTGCGGGAGACATAGCCAAGGGAGAAAAGGCAGATTATGTCACAGTGGATCATGTGCTCAATGCCAAAAAACTGGCCAGAACCCTGGAACAGCAGATAGCCGATCGTTACATTGTCCAGAGGAAACGTTACCGAGTGTTCAAATCTGAAGGTGGAGAAGTAGGTAAAGTTAATGGTCTGGCCATCATCGGTGATCGTAGTGGTATTATAATGCCGATAGCTGCTGAAGCTGCGCCTGCTCAGAGTAAAGATGAAGGTAAGATAATTGCTACTGGAAAACTGGGAGAAATTGCCAAGGAAGCAGTGCAAAACGTCAGTGCCCTGGTTAAAAAACACACCGGGACCGATATCTCCAATTACGATATACACATCCAGTTCCTCCAGTCCTACGAAGGAGTGGAAGGAGACAGTGCCAGTGTATCTGTAGCCACCGCAGTGGTGTCTGCCCTGGAAAACATACCAGTTGACCAGTCAGTAGCACTAACCGGATCCCTCAGTATCCGTGGGGATGTACTCCCGGTGGGTGGTGTCACCGGTAAGATCGAAGCTGCAGCCGAAGCAGGAATACGCAAAGTTCTGATTCCTAAATCTAACATGGAAGACGTGCTCATTGAGGAACATTACCGTGAGAAAATAGAAATTATTCCCGTGGAAACCTTGAGTGAAGTACTGGAACACGCCCTTATGGGTAAGGGTAAAAAAGGACTCATGGACAAGATGCAGAAGATCACCGATATGGTGCCCAAGGGAATCCTGCAAAAACCTGCCACTAATTAACCAGCAACCGATTAATGTCAGAGGGCTTTTTCTTCCCTCTTAATTAGATGAGGGTTATTTTTTATCCCTCTATTCTTTCTATTTTTTGAGAAATTTTTCAATAAGAATTACACCTGATATAGAATTACACCCGATATGATGATTAATCTAGAGAGGGTATGATAGGTGACTATAAATGTCACCGGCAACATAACACCTAAATAGAAAAGTAAATGTGAGTTTTTCTGATTATTTACATGCTATTTTTAGCCTGGTTTTAGTGTTATAATTGGATGGGCTAATTTTACTTAAAAATTACAAAATCAGTTAAAATATTTTCGATCAAGATTTTACTTGACATCAAGTAATGATCAGCGAAAGGAAGATGAATAAGGAAAGATACCATGGAAAGTTTATTATTTGAAGATTTGGAATTATCCCGTGAAATGAAACGAGCAATTGCAGATATGGGTTTTGAAGAGGCAACACCTATACAATCACTGGTTTTACCCTATGTATTAGATGGTAAAGATGTTATTGGCCAGTCCCAAACCGGTACTGGTAAAACCGCTGCCTTTGGAATACCCCTTCTGGAAAAACTGGACCCCACTGTTCGGGGAGTGCAGGCAGTTATACTCTGCCCCACCAGAGAACTGGCCATCCAAGTGGCCGAAGAAATTAGAAAGTTATCTAAATACAAAAAAACCAATGTCCTACCAGTTTACGGGGGACAACCCATTGAACGGCAAATTAAAGCCCTGAAAAGGGGAGTGCAGATCATCATTGGAACTCCCGGACGGGTGATGGATCATATTCACCGTAGAACACTTAAGATGGACCAGGTGAAGACCATCATCCTGGATGAAGCTGATGAAATGCTGGACATGGGATTCAGGGATGATATAGAATTTGTCTTAGAACAGATACCTGAAGAAAGGCAAATGTTACTATTTTCCGCAACTATGTCTCCAGTAATCCTGGGACTAACCAGAAAATATCAGAACAAGCCTAAAATGCTTAAAGTAGCCCATCAGGAACTAACCGTCCCTGAAATTGAACAGATCTACTTTGAAGTTAAAGAACAGATGAAACTGGATCTGTTGACCAGGCTTATAGACATGAACAACCTTAAACTCACCCTGGTGTTCTGTAACACCAAAAGAAGAGTGGATCGCCTGGTAAACCACCTTCAAACCAGAGGATACTTCGCTGATGGACTGCACGGGGACATGAGTCAGAACCAGCGGGACAGGGTCATGAACAAGTTCCGGAAAGGTCAGATCGAGATACTGGTGGCTACGGATGTGGCCGCCCGGGGAATTGATGTGGATGATGTGGAGGCAGTTTTCAACTACGATGTACCTAACAACGAGGAGTACTACGTACACCGAATAGGTAGAACCGGCCGTGCCGGTAAAAAAGGACAGGCCTTCACCTTTGTATCTGGAAAGGAAATCTACCAGTTAAGGGATATCCAGCGCTACACCAAGGTCCGTATTGAACAACAGAAAATCCCTTCCCTAAGAGAGGTGGAAGAAGTTAAAAGGGACCTGTTCCTGGAAAGACTCCGGAAGGAAATAGATAACGGAGATCTGGATCAGGAGATCCATCTCATCGAAAGATTGATGGAAGAGGATTACAGCTCCGTGGATATTGCAGCAGCCCTCCTCAAATTATACGTGGGTAGAAAGGATGATTCCAGTCAGAAGGATTCTAAATATGAGGATACTGGAGCACAACCCGGAATGGTAAGATTCTTCATTAACGTGGGTCGCAAACAGAAAGTGAAAGCAAAAGACATAGTACGAGCTATAGGAGATGTGTCTGGACTTTCCTCAACCAGTATTGGCCGTATTGATGTGCTTGATAAATTTTCCTTTGTTGAACTTCCACAGAATCAAGCCCGTGAAGTGGTCGGTGCTCTGCAGAGGAAGGGAATAAAAGGACTCCGGGTAAATATGGAACCCGCTAATAAGAAGATGTAAAAATTTAATTCTTCTTATTTTTCTTATTTTTAAGTTTACGGTCTATTTTTAAGATATTTACTGGGTATTAATATTACTGGGTATTAATATGGAAAGATTATCTCTTTTTAATTAATCCAGATTTTTAACCAGGGTTAGAATGTTTTTTCCGTCGTGGAACTGGTAATAAGCCGCGTCGGTTACTGTCTTCAGGAAATGAATTCCCAAACCACCGGGTGATCTTTCTTCAAGAGCAGTGGATAAATCTGGTTTACCTGCATTTAAAGGATTAAATGGTTCACCTCTATCCTGAATCTGGATATGGATCTTTTTCTGTTCCTTCCAAATCAGGATGTGGATCGGGCCACTTTGTTGGGGGTAACCATGGAGTATGATATTGGAGGTAACTTCATCCACTGCCAGTTCTAACTGGAAAACCCCCTTCCTGTCCAAACCAAGTTTACTGGCACATCCCGTGATGAATTCGGCAATGGTGGATAAATTTTTCAGATCAGCCATTACATGGAGTGTAAATTTCTCTTCCATTTATAACTCTCCTTAAGACTCATTTAACCCTTGAGAATTCCATTTATTCAACATTCTTGAGACTTCAATTATAAAATCTCCTTAAGGCGCTTATGAAACTCTCCTCAGCACCATAATGGTTATGTCATCGGCTTGGGGAGTGCCGGATGCAAAATCATATACTTGGTCTATGATAAGGTTTTTTAAATCCCCTGATGATAATTCCTGATTTTCTTTAAGAAGTTCAATAAGGCGCTCTTCTCCGAACTGGTCTTCCTGCTGGTTAATGGCTTCGGTGATTCCATCAGTATACAAAACCAGTAGATCTCCTGCCTGGAGGTCTATGGTTTTTTCATTCATTTTAAGGCCCTTCATGGCACCTAAAACCACTCCTCCCGTGCTTAACCTGATGATATCTCTAGTTTTCTTTCTAAGAAGCAGCGGGGGGTTGTGACCAGCATTGACGAAGGTTAAAGTATTCTGGGCGTTGTCCAGAACACTGTAAAACAGGGTTACAAACATGTTGGAGTGGGGGTCCTCGTTAATGAAGTTCTTGACACTTTCTATCATCCGGCCCACTCCGGGGTTACGGCAGGCTTTGGCCCGTAACAGTGTACGGGAAAAGGCCATGAAAAGTGCGGCGGGCATTCCTTTACCAGAAACATCACCAATGGTTAACCCGGTCTGTTTGTCGGTGATGGGGATAAAATCATAGAAGTCACCCCCTACCTCCTGGGCAGGGATGCTGCTGGCCGCCAGATCGTAGTTCTTGATCACCGGTATGGTGTGGGGCAGGAAACTTTCCTGGATTTGTTGAGCTATCTCCAGTTCCTTTTTTCTTCTTTCCAGTTGGGCCGAAAGTTTATCCCTTTCTTTTTTTGTTTTACGTTCCTTTATACGGTTGGATATCATCAGAGCGAAGATGAACATTCCCGCGGCATTGGCCAGTATCATGGGGATGAATAAATCTTCAACCACTCCCAGTGCCTGTGAAAAGGGAGAAGCCAGTATTAGTGCCAGTAACATGTGAAAACTTTCCATCAAAACCGAGAATAGAACTGCCCCGCCAATGCCTACAAAGTGTTTTTTGTTGGCCAGATAAATAATACCGGCTAATACCCCGGCTAGGATTGTGGACAGGGAGCAGGGGATGCAGGTGAATCCACCCATGGTTAAACGATGTAAACCTCCAATCAAGCCGGCTCCCAACCCTACAATGGGCCCACCAATTAATCCGGCTACCATGGGGCCAAGATCACGTACATTGGCCACCGCACCAAAAATATCCACTCCTGAGTAAGAACCATAGATTGATATTCCGCCAAATATTAATATAAGAATTAATTGATTTTTAATAGTCAATTTACCGTCAATAACTTCGGTAAAATATTTTAAACGTGTTAATAGATATGCTAGGACAAATATTACGCAGATTTTTTCTACCAGGTCGGTTAAAATAGTGAGGGATATGGTGTCCATGGAAATCTTTCTGATTTACTAGTACTTTATTTAATCACTAAATTTAAATCCAATTTAATTGATATGAAGTTATAGTTGTTGTTCTACAGTTGAATTATAAGTTGTTTTGGTATGGTTAATTATCAGAAAAACTGGATACTGCGTCATTACTTTCGTCGTAGATTTCGAAAAGTTGGGTGAATCCTGCAATTTCAAAGACTTCCCCCACGTAGGGTTGTAGTGAGCATAGTTTCAGGGCACCATCCAATTTATCCAACTTTTTCAGGGATGAAAGCATCACCCTCAGACCAGAGCTGCTTATGTACTCCACTCCTGCAAGGTCAGCGACTATATTTATTTTACCGGAGGCAATGATCTCGTTTAACTTCTTTTCCACTAAGTTAGAGTTGTAGGCGTCTAACCGACCAGTTATAAATATTATTTCCACACCATTTCTTGTTTTTTGAGTTATTTCCATTTCTGCACCATCCAGAGCTCAATTGTTTTTTTAAAATTCCTTGAATATTAATTCCTGGCCATCATTCCAGGTTCTGTTTCTTCCACTCGTCTACCACATAGTCAAATATATCCCGGGCAAATTCCGAGTAAACATCCACACTTTCCGGGTCAAAGGCCACATTATGGAGGTACTGCAGGCGAATGGAATCCCCATCTAGATACTCGGGCATGATTCCACCGAAGAAGAACTTCATATTTTCAATTTCTGGAAATAAAATAGCGGTGTTAGGGTCTTTTAATGGCAGATCCAGTACAATAAGTTCGGTCCCGCGCAGTTTCAAATCCCGGATCTGTAGTTTTAATTCATCGATAAAGTCCACACCAAACACTTTCACCCTTAAAAATGCACTGGCCATTTCTGGTAAAACATGGGAATGTATATGGGAATGGGGGGCCAAATTCATGTTTTCAGGGTCTGCCTTTTTAATCACTCGGCTTAGTCCGGTGTGGTTGTAAATTTTACGGATGATTTCCTGGTGTTTACAGGGTAAAAATACAGTTTGTTCCTGGTCGGGAACCACCGGCACGTAAAAAAGGGCCACAGTTCGGCGGATGCTGGTTGTTTCTGTTTTCATTTTCTTGAAGATGGCGGTGGGAGGTGAATGGGCCAGTATAAATCCTGTTTCTTTGGAACCCATCTTAACATTGGACTTCTGAGAAGCCATATGAACAGTAACTGCCCGACTATACAGGCCTAAAATTCCTTTGGCTGCCATCTCTTCCATCATCATCTTCTTCATTTTAGGGAAAAGTCCCCTTCCCCGGTAACGGGGGTCAACTGCAGCCAGAGCAGATTCTCCCACATGGTCTTCCGGAGTTTCCAGGAAAACTCCCAGATGGCCCACAATTTCATCCTGTTCATTCACCGCCACACAGGAGGTCACCAGGCCGGACTCTAAGAGTGAAGCGAACTTTTCAGGGTAATAGATATCCTCGTGGGGATAGGTGTAACCGTAGACCCGGTATATCAGACGGGCCAGGGAAACAGTTTCATCTGGACGCATTAACCTCAAAATAACCTTTTCAGAAGCAGGAGCCATCTTCACGGCACTGGGCTGTACTGTGGGCACATCTAAATCCTCTACAGATTCAAATGAGAAATTTTTAACCAGTTCCACCACTTTACCCCTTTTTCCAAGATACCTACTTCTAATTTCATCAGTACAGGCCCGCATTAATTTTACCCCTATATCTGAAGTTTCATCCTCATTCAGACGCTGAAGATTAAAGGGCATTCCCTGGTCCCGTACCGTAATCCGGAAACAGGTAGGTTCACGGTGAATCTTCACCTGGTAGTAACCCTCTTCACCGGGTTCATAGGCATGTTCAATGACGTTATGACAGGCTTCTTCTGTGGCCAGCTCCAGATCCCTCACTGAAGCCTTATCGAGGCCATACCTGCAGGCAACATCACGAACAGCACGTAAAACTATGGGAAGTAACTTCAGTTCAGCTTTTAACTTCAAGGAAGCCAGAATTTCTTTATCTACTCCGGGTCTCTCAACTGTATCTGGATTCATTATCTGGTCCTCCATGGATTATACCGTCTCCTGAAAATTTTTATTTCCACCCGGCTTGAAAAATGAATGTGATACTTCAATCTCGGGCATAAAAGAGAGATAAAAAAGATTACCTTTAATTTGGGAATTATTATTCCATTTTACTTGGTGATTATCGTTCGTTAGATAGTTATCTTTTTTTTTAATAAGTTCATTAAGAGTAAGGTCATTAGGATGTGTTGGTCTTTTAAATTGTATTATATTTTTTAAAAAAAGTAATTCACCAAAGATCTGGCTTTTTTGCCCCACATACCACTCCTTATCCCCAAAATTAAGTCTCACCAAGACAACCCCTCCTAATAATATTTTGGGCGGTGTTTTATAATATAGGTTTTGTATTCCTCCTGAAAATAAAACAAGCTCCACCTCATCTAAGGCCATTTATTATTCAAGGTATCATCACTATAACGGGTAGATAGAAGGGGATAGATGGAACCATATGGGTGTGGCCAAAGTGAATTGATTTATTTGGAATATAATTGAAATTAAAACTTTGGAATTTCAGTTTATAGGGGAATATCAGGAGAATTTTGTTCAGGAATAAGGGATGATCTACGCATAGACAAATTAAAGAAATTGAATTAAAGAAAAATTGAGGATAAAATTAAATAAAAAAAGTTTAAGTTAGTGGAACTAAAAAAATGAGATTTTTTGGGGGATTTTCCTTATTTTAATCCTCTTCAGACGGTTTTTCAGGGGGAACTTTCTCCTTTCCTTGTTTTTTGGATAATATCCCTACCAGGCCACCGATAATACCTAGAACCACTCCAATAACTCCACTAATCACTGCGCTTATGATTATGGGCATTAAATCTGTCCCGCTGAGTACGATGAATGCGGCAATAAAGGAGCCCATACCGGCAGCCAGTCCTCCGTTTGTTATGCCCTCCCGGTAACTACCACCCGCCCAGTATGCTGCTATTAAACCCCCGATAATAGGGGCAAAAACTCCTATGAATGTTGAGACTGCTGCATCTAGGGATAAGAAGAAAATACCAACTATCTCCAGCACTACCGTGACCACAAAACCGATTCCCACTGCTGACCAGTTTACCATTATCATCCCTCCAGGTTTATCTTTTAATCAGTACTCCAATTACTCCACCAATTATTCCCAGAATAAGGCCAAATATAAAACCTAAAGCCAAGCCACCAATAATTGCAGTGAAAGGTCCTAAAACCACAAATCCAATGATGGCTCCTCCACCCGCACCAGAAATACCACCATTAACTGCACCATCCTTATAATCTCCTCCCACCAGGTAGGCAGCTACAGCACCACCAATAATTGGGGCCAGAATACTTAAAAATGGAATAAAAATACCAATCAGGCCAATCACTGCAGTTAAAATTATTCCTATAATCACCGGGGTCCAATTTTTCATTTTTTCACCAGAATTATTTATTCACACGAATAATAAGTAGAATATTGACTGTATCCAGGAAATTACTCTTTTTTCAAGGCCTCAGCCACTAAACTGGCTACAGAAACATTACTCACCTCGGATTTCAGGGTATTGGTCCCCACCACGTCGTCAGCTCCCGCCGCGAATATCTTCAGAAGGGCGTCACCCACCAGTACCGGGTGCACGCAGCTAACCACGATCCGGCCCACCTGGTGTTCTTTCAAGATCTGACAGGCATTTACAATGGTTCCCCCTGTGCTGATGATATCGTCGATTATAACTGCATCTCTGCCTTCAACCTCCAGATTCTTAGGTTTGGTTTCCACTTTCTCCGGGGATAAGCGTATTTTCTCCAGATGATCCGATGGGCAGCCCAGTAGCTCTGCCACTTCCTGGGCAAAACCCAGGGCACCCTTATCCGGGGCTATGATCACTGGATCTTCCACATTTTTCTCCACGTAGTGGGCAATGGCTGGCATGGCTGACAGATTGAAGGCGGGTATCTGGAACAGGTCACAGATGTTCTTTTCATGAAGATTTAAACTGTAAACTGAGCTGGCCCCGGCAAATTCTATCAACTGGCAAACCACCTCTGCAGAGACAGCTTCTCCGGAGTTAAAACTTTTTTCCTGCCGCCCATAACCAAAATAGGGTATCACTGTCCGGATGTCGTTAACACCCATACTGCGGAGGGTTTTTAAAATAAGGAATAGTTCCATGAGGTTCTCATCCTGAGGGAAACCCGTGGACTGCACCACCACCACTCCGTCATCCACTTCTTTCTTAATTCTTAGGTAACGTTCTCCATCAGGGAATTTACGGGTTTCAAGGGGACAAAGTACATCATCCATTTCGTGAGCAATATTAGCGGCTAGTTTCTGGGAAGAAGATCCTCCAATTATCATAAAAATCACCATAAATTAATTAAAATATTACTAAAGAGTTTCGGGTGGCTTATTTCAATTCCCCGGGTTATTTATATCAGGGAAGAAGCTACCAGTTTTTTACTTTCACTTTTAATTATTTGTTAACTTTATTAATAAGCTTCCCATAACATAGGTTAAATACAAGCTCAAGAGAGGTAGCTCAATGCATGAATTATCCATGGCACAGGCCATAGTGGACACAGTACTAGATGCTGCAGAGAAAAATAACGCCACAGAGGTTGTTGAAGTCACTATTGAAGTGGGAATGCTCACCATGTTAAATCCCGAGCAATTGAAATTTTTATTAGATGTCATAGTAGAGGACACACTCCTTGCTGATGCAGAAATCATTATTGAAGATGTACCCGTGGAGATTGATTGTCGAAGCTGTGATTATACTGGATTAGCCAACACAGATGGTTCTGATCATTACCTGTCCATTGTTAAATGCCCCCAGTGTGATGAAAGGAATGTGGAAATCTTAACTGGAAAAGAATGTAACGTTAAAACTATTAAAATAGAAAAAGAGTGATGAGGATGCATAAAGTTGCAGAAGTGGAAGTTCAACACGATATAATGGTGGCCAATAAGAAATTGGCCCGTAAAAATCAGAGAATACTGGATAAAGACCGCGTATTTTCAGTGGATGTGGTGGGAGCTATCGGATCCGGCAAAACATCCCTCATAGAAGCCATAATCGACGCGGTTGATTACAAGATCGGAGTCATTGCCGGTGATGTTATCAGTAAATACGATGCTGGTAGATTTGAAAATCATAACGTACCAGTGGTGGGATTGAACACAGGCAAAGAATGCCATTTAGATGCTCATCTCGTGGAACATGCCCTTCATGACATGCCCCTTGAAGATATAGATGTATTATTCATTGAAAATGTAGGTAATCTCATCTGCCCCGTGGATTTTGACCTGGGCAGCCACATGCGTATGGTGGTAATCAGTGTCACTGAAGGGGACGACACCGTGGAAAAACACCCCCTGATTTTCCAGGATGCCGATCTGGTGGTCATCAACAAGGTGGACCTGGCTGAAGCAGTGGGTGCTGATTCTGATAAGATGGTCCGCGACGTCAAAGAGTTAAACTCCGAAGTACAAGTAATCAAAACCAGCCTAAAAACTGGAACTGGTTTTGATGAGGTTATTAAAGCAATTGACGGTTTTATAACCGATAATTGATTAGGTTAAGATGAGATTAATTGATTATTTAGAACTTGATTGGAACTTGACTTAAGAGCAGGTGATGGGTTGAAGATATGGATCGATATTGTTAA
>Ga0228535_1000125_pt1:70000-80000 | contig 242693 bp, 232 predicted proteins | sample SJ1metagenome_FD_168457 | JGI IMG/M metagenome (GOLD analysis project Ga0228535, IMG submission 168457) | Enriched culture of PCE-dechlorinating microbial communities from Ithaca, New York, USA - SJ1 | ecosystem: Engineered > Modeled > Simulated communities (microbial... >...
CCAATAATAACACTCACCCCGCTGGTAACCCCGTGATCCACAAGTAGTTGTGGTCCTGAAAATCTGGTTTCCAGGGAAAGATCCTCCACAATCACTGGTTTTTCAGAAAGTAAGGTGTAACCAGCCTGTGATTCAAGATTGTCTAGGATAATATAGTTGTCACGGCCAGGAACCTCCCATCCCACTCCAGCTTCCATTATAAATTGGTGTTCTTGGGGTAACAACCTTAAAATTTTACTGTAATCCACCTGGAGAGCTTTGACTAATATCTCTGTTGTCTTGTGGAATATTTCCTTTAAAGAAGCATTTGATAGGGTTAGTTGACTTATTTCGGATAGTGCCGATTGTTGTTTTAGGCGGGATGTTATTTCCTTTTCCAATTCCTCTTTCTTCCTTAAAAAAAGCTCACGTTGTGATATGTCCTTAAAAATAGTGGTGTATTCATCTTTCCCTACAGAAAACGAGAAAATTTCCAGGTGTTTATTGAATTGAACTGAATATTCCTCAAAACTCTCTGAATTTTCCACGGATTCCATTTGTTTGAATATATTTAAAAATAAGGGGTCTTCAAAAACTTCTTTATTACTCTGACCCATAACTTCCAGGCAATCAAGTCCGGTAATGTTCTGGAAAGCTTCATTGACATCTACAATCCGGTGGTCTATAGCTTCTCCCTGGGAATTACGGATTATTCGGCTTCGAATTATTCCATTTGTCGTATTTAGGATTGCCTTAGGGTTAGGTTCTTCTATTACTGAAATAACATCACATCCCCTTGTTTTTTCTTCTCCTGGAAAAATGTTTCGAATTTTGGGATTATGATGATTGGTTGTATGTGAACAGGTAAAAATATATCCCTGGTGTTAAGGATGAACCGCACTAATCACATCACTGTAATCTTGGTGAGAAGGTACTAATTATCTCTCTTAAGATTACACACTAAAAAAAATGATGTTGATTACTACCTTAAACCGAAAATAATGAATTACCGGAAGGTAAGGTGACATAACTTAAAATCATACTTTGAAATTTAAAATTAAATCAAAAATGGGTAAATGGGAAGGGACAAGTAAATGAGAATGGATAAAATATGATTCCATTCTCATACTAACAGTTCACTATCAAAATTTAATGATCTCTTTGGGCTTTACATTGCTCTCCCAGTCCCAGAAGTGGGCTTCACCATTAGAAATCCTGAATACAACCAGTTCTGGACCTTCAGCAGTGAGTCCAAATTCTGCCAGGAATGGTCGGTCTGCCAGGACTTTCTTTTTGATTTCTACGTCATCCAAGAATTCAACCTCACCAGAAACCCTTAGCATGGTCCCCACGGCCTCATCGGGATGGTAGAATGCAAATTCCACCTTACCATTTTTCTCCAGCTGCCCCACCATCTCTTTCATGGTGGCTGTCTGGAAGTAAAAACCAGTCTCGTCAGCATACCACATCCCCATTCCCCTAACACGGGGTTGGTCCCCTTCAACAGTTGCCAGCCAGGCAACCGGGTTTTCATTGGCGAATTTCACACAATCGGCAAATTCCATATAAAATCCTCCTTCAAAATTCTTTTAAATTACCTATTTTATGCATTGTCTTAATTTTATGTTTTTTACTTTAATTAAATACTGGCAGAAAGGTAGTGTTGATTTTATATATTGAAAATGCCATATTTAGTGATTGAATATCCAAATTTATGGATTAAGTTTAAAAAACCACCAGTTAGAAATAAATATTCAAAAACATTCGAGTGAGGTCTGCAATGTTAACCACTGTAGTTGGAAGCTACCCATCACACCCCCAGGAACCATCTTCGTTTTCTTCTAAACTATCCTCCCTTCTGGGTAATTACGATCCTTACCAGGCAGCAGTGGAATCTGCGGTTAAGGACCAGGTAAAGTCCGGTGTAAACCTGGTCTCCACCGGGCAGGTACGAGGGGATATGGTGGAAATATTCGCCTGTGAAATAACTGGAATGGCCTGGGAAGAGGGGACCTCCAAGATAAAGGGGAAAATACTCCCACTCAACTACTCAATAGGTGCTAATGATATTAAAATCGCTTTGAAAACTGCAAATCAGATATCTGGAGATTTTAAGGCGGCAGAACAAGTTTTAATTAACGGTGAATTTAACCAAGCTGCCCGGGGAGTGAAGGGCATAATAACCGGTCCCACTACCCTGGTTTTGTCTTCACGAATGGAAGGATTCTACACCGTGGAAAAACGGGATAAAGCCATCATTGACCTGGCCCACGCCCTTAACCGTGAAGCAAAATACCTGGAAATGGCGGGTGCTGCACTGATACAATTTGATGAACCCTTCCTCTCCACGGGTATGGCTGATATGAAAACCGCCCACCAAGCCATAAAAATAGCTCAAAATGGATTGAAAGTACCCCTGGCCATGCACGTGTGTGGGGATGTGGGACAGATCTTGGGCAAACTCCTGAAATTCCCAGTGGACATCATTGACTGTGAATTTGCCGGTATCCGGAAAAATCTGGAAGTCCTCCAGAATACAGATCTGGGGGGTAAAAAGATCGGCTTTGGATGTGTGGACACCAAAACAGAACGAGTGGAAAGTTCAGAAGAAATCCACACCCTCCTGAAGGAAGGAATGGAAATTATAGGAGCAGATAACATGTTGGTAGACCCGGACTGTGGAATGCGTATGCTACCTCGTGAGGTGGCTTATCAAAAACTGAAGAACATGACGGAGGCAGTGGGATGGCTATCCTGATTAAAACCCCCACCATAAAATCTGGTTGGGAAACACTGGTAAAAAGGGTAATGGAAAAAGGTGCAGAAATAAAGGACGAAAGAGGCTCCCTGACACTGGAGATTCGTAACACAGTGGTTAATATTAAAAGGCCGCTGGAACTGGAAATTCCCAAGGGATACTTCTGGAGCGGTGAAAAACTGGAGATATACGCGGAACAGTTCCTGAGTGATGATAAACAGGGATTTGTGTACACCTATGGAAACCGTTTAAGAGGACACTTTGAAGGGATAGATCAGATAGGAGAAGCTATCCGGCGCCTTAAAAACTGTAGAGAATCTCGAAGGGCCATATCTGTAACCTGGGACCCTACCACCGACACCAAGAATGAAGAAGTACCCTGCATGATACTGGTGGACTTTAAAATAAGGGATGGAAAACTGCACACCACAGGATTATGGCGTTCTCATGACATATACGGAGCCTGGTTCCCCAATGCCGTGGGATTAACCCATCTGGCCAAATACGTTGCAGAAGAAGTGGGAGTGGAAGTGGGAAGTCTAACCATACACTCCATCAGTGCCCACATATACCAGGTGAACTTTGAAGAAGCCTTAAGAGTATAATCCAGAATTTAAAAATGGTTCCTATTTTTAGAGTTTATTTATTATTATTTTTTTAATTTTTGTACAACTGGTTTGCTAAATCTAGGAACAAATAAAAAAACTTAAAAATCCCAGTTGATCAAAGGAGTTATAATGAATATACTAAATGGATAAATTTTTATTTATCCCGTGGATTTCACTTTCATTGGAGATGATGAGATGGTAAGTGTTAATTTAGAAGCTAAAAAAACAGTAGACTTAATGATTGAGAATGCAGACGACCTTAACATTGCTGTTCACAAACTGGAAAACGGTTCAACAGTTATCGATGCAGGGGTAGATGTAGCTGGAAGTTTCAAAGCAGGAGAACTCTACACCAAAGTTTGCCTGGGTGGACTGGCCGAAGTGGGAATATCCATCCCTGGAGACCTCTCTGAAAACTTCGCAATACCCTCAGTGAAGATAAAAACTCACCAGCCAGCTATTTCAACCTTGGGATCGCAGAAAGCAGGTTGGTCCGTGAGCGTAGGTGACTTTTTCGCCCTGGGATCTGGCCCAGCCCGAGCACTGGCCTTAAAACCAGAGGAAACCTATGAAGAAATCGGTTACATGGACGAAGCTGACCTGGCCATCATCACCCTGGAATCAGACAAGCTTCCGGGAGTGGATGTCATGGATTACGTGGCTAAAGAATGTAAAGTAGCACCGGAAAATGTCTACGCCCTGGTGGCACCCACTTCATCCCTGGTTGGTTCCATCCAGATCGCGGGAAGAGTGGTGGAAAACGGAACCTACAAAATGCTGGAAGCACTACACTTCGAAGTGAACAAGGTTAAACACGCAGCAGGTATAGCTCCCATAGCACCAGTGGATCCGGATGGAATGAAGGCCATGGGAAAAACCAACGACGCAGTCTTATTCGGAGGTCGAACCTACTACTACATAGAATCCGAGACCAAAGACAACCTGAAAGAACTGGCAGAAAAATTACCCTCATCTGCTGCTGATGGATACGGAAAACCATTCTACGATGTCTTCAAGGAAGCCAACTTCGACTTCTTCCAGATCGACAAGGGAATGTTTGCACCAGCTGAAGTGGTTATCAACGACCTCACCACCGGAGAATTATTCCGGGGTGGATACGTAAACGTGGAACTACTGAAAAAGTCCTTTGGAATATAAGGGTGAACTAACACCCTTTTCTTACATTTTCAGAATTTTTATTTTTCACACATAAAATGTCCATTAAAACCCATAATATGTCCAGTAATTGCTTATTTTTAATTTAGAAGGAATTCATATTATTTTGAGAATGAAATTTAGAATAAATCCAGGCCTATCCTGAGAATAATCGTCCTGCCTTTTATTTTAGGGTTATGAGTTTACACCAAAAGTGGTTGTAAATTTCTACACAAATATTCATATAAATCCAGTAACAATAGCAAGACCAAGACTGATCTATCAAGAGACTGAATCAAAAAACTGGTCTATTCATAATTTAATTTATCAAAAAAGAGTGACCTTTTAATCAAAACTTTTAATTTAATGGAAAACTTGCAAACCAGCAGTGTGATAAACATGAAAATTGGAATCTGCGATACTACCTTCGCCCGTTACGATATGGCCTCGGCAGCCATAAATGAGATAAAACAGCATGTGGGCAACAATAAAATAATCCGAAGAACAGTTCCTGGTGTTAAGGACCTGCCAGTGGCCTGTAAAAAACTCATTGAAGAGGAAGGCTGTGAAGTGGTCATGGCCCTGGGAATGCCAGGACCAGAGGTAATGGACAAAACCTGTGCTCATGAGGCCTCTACCGGACTTATACAGGCCCAACTCATGACCAACACCCATATCCTGGAAGTCTTCGTCCACGAGGACGAGGGAGTGGATGAGAAGGACCTCAAATTCCTGGCAGATAACCGTGCCAGGGAACATGCCCAGAACCTGGTTAAAATGTTCTTTAAAAAGGGAGCGCTGGAGAAGGAAGCAGGGATGGGAATGAGAGAAGGACATCCAGATAAAGGTCCATTATAGTTCCATTTAATCCTTCATAATCCCATTTAATCTTCCTTTTATTCTTATTATAATTCCCAATATTCATTTCTCATTTTAATTCATTATTCTTTATAATTCCTAATCTAATTAATTGAATATCTTTCAAGTCTTTATTTTCCCATCTAAAACCTCAATGGTTCTTTCGGCCAGTGCAGCCACCTTCAAGTCGTGGGTTACCATGATCAGGGTTACCTGCTCCTTATCATGGAGATCCTTGAGAAGGTTCAGTATCATGTCCCCGTTTTTGGAATCCAGGGAACCGGTGGGTTCATCAGCCAGTATTATGGAGGGATCATTGGCCAGGGACCGGGCAATGGCCACCCTTTGCCTTTCTCCACCAGAAAGCTCGGTGGGTTTTCGGGAAGCTTTATCCGAGAGATTCATATAATCCAACAGTTTCAGAGCCTTTTCTCTCATCTGCCGGCCGGATAAACCACTTTCAAACATGGGTATCTCTACATTCTCCACCACGCTGAGGTTGGGTATGAGGTTGTGTAGTTGGAAGATGAAACCAATCTCCCGGGAGCGGAACTGGCTCAGATCACTTTTTCCCTGGAGATCGTAGCCGGCCACCATAATCTTACCTTCATCCGGCCGGTCCAGAGCTCCAATCATATTAAGGAGGGTGGATTTACCCGAACCCGAGGGTCCGATGATGGAAACAAATTCTCCCTTCTTGATGTTAAGGTCAATACCATTCAGGGCAGTTATCTTACCTTTATCAAATCCTTTCCTGAGATTTCTAATCTCTACAATGTTCTCATTCATAGCGCAACGCCTCGGTTGGAGCCAGTCGGGATGCCCGGAAGGCCGGGTAGAGTCCGCCTACCAGGCCCACAAGGAAGGCAATTCCCAGTGCTTTGAGGAAGAGTTCCCAGCTGTAAACTGGCTGGATGAAGTTCCCCATTGCCGGTGATGATAAAATGAGTTCTACTGCTCCCACACCCATAACCAGGCCTATCACATAGGATACCAGGGTTAAAACCACAGATTCTCCCATGATCATCGCCATTATCCTTCGGTTCTTCCATCCAGATGCCTTCAACACTCCTATTTCCCGGGTCCTTTCATAAACGGACATTACCATGGTATTAACCACACCAATACCACCTATGAGAATTGCCAGTAAGGATATGGCCCAGGATGCGGTGTCAATGGTATCCAGTCCCTTGTTAACCCGGTTGAAGTCTTCAATGGTTTTGATGGTTACCAGTTCCTGGGGGTATTCACTCTCCACCTTACTGGTGACTTCTTCTAGATTGGCCTCTGGTTTTATCTTCACAAAGATCATGGAGACTTCGTCTGGTTTTTCCGCCAGTTCCTGGAGTAGTGAAAGGGACATGAATGATCCGGCATCTTCCCACATGCTACCAGTTTCAAAGACACCCACCACCTTGAAATCCCGGTTGAAAAGATTAATTGTATCACCCACAGTCTTGTTAAGACTCTGGGATGCTCTTTTACCAATTATGATCTCGTTACTGTTTTCGTTAAACTCCCTACCTTCAATAATGTTGATCTCTCCCACCTTCAAACTCTGCTTCTTGATCCCCATCACGCTAAAAAGATCTCCATCCACCACCCGGTTAACCAGGAGAACCCCCACGGCATCCTCCACCCCGGTGAGATTTTTCAGTTCATCAACCCGGGTGGAGTTGATCTTACTGGACATCAATCCTGGAGAATTGGCCTCGGTGACTGTAAAATCCGATCCACCTGATTTTAGAGTATTTTGAGTGGATTCTTTTAAACCATCAGTCACTATGCCCAGGGCGATGATGGTGGCAATTCCGATGGCGATCCCCACTATGGCCAGGGCACTACGAGTCTTGTTACGGAAGGGGTTTTTGAGGATGAAGGTTAGAAATGACATACCATCATCTTTGTTTTTTATGGATTTTATAGGTGGTGAAAGGAGGATACAAACCTCATGCAAAGAGTAGGTAAAATTTTTAGAATATTCGGAAAAAATTTTAGGATAATTCGGAAATTATATATGAAAAAAATAACATATCTAAAGGTGATAAAGATATATCTGGAGGGAAAAAGATGAAAGAAGATGTTTTTTATGGTAAAGGGATGGCTTATGTTAAAAGGGATTATCCTGACATATTTAAAGCAGTGGTTGAGCTTAACGATGCAGCTTACACGGGGAAAGTCTTAGATTACCGCACACAGAAGTTGATTGCCCTGGGAATAACTGCTGCCGCCTCTGATGATCGGGCCATGAAGAAGCAGATGATGAGCGCCATGAAAGAATTTGACATCAGCCGGGACGAGATTGTGGATGTCCTGAGGGTGGTTCTCCTAACTTCCGGCAACCCTCCATTCACCAAGGCCATGAAGATACTCTACGACATCACAGAGTAAAAGATAATTTTTATTATTTTTTTATTATTATTTGGTTTAATCCCTTTTTATGAAGTTAATTGTATTCCCAAAATTTATCACCGGAGTAGTTATTTATATATTGCACTGACAAAATAAGGTTAAAAAATTAGCGGATTCATCATAACTTTAGGGATATATTATAATGAGTGCTCAACATTCTATATTCGGCATAATATTAATTATAAGTGCCGTAATATTACTTTATTTATCATTTTACAGCTTAAAAAGGCGTTCTTCTAATTTATATTTTTATTTCACTCTGTTAACCCTGTCGGTGTTTTTCTGGTGTTTGGGTTCTGCTCTGGAGTTTTTTAGCGTGGATATATGGGCTAAAATATTCTGGATTAAGGTTAGTTACATTGGGGTGGCTACCGCTGCACCGTTATGGTTTATGGTAATCCTGGAATATGCTCAATATGGGAAATACCTTAAACCCGCTTATATTGGGACTTTAATGGTTCTACCTTTAGTTATAATTTTACTGGCATTCACCAATGATTGGCATGGACTTATCTGGCCCACCATCACTCCGGTTTTCAGTACGAATGGATTACTCTTGATATATGCCCACGGGTTAGGATACTGGGTAAACATCGCTTACAGTTTCATCCTCATAATCATGGGACTGTTAGTGCTGTTGAAACTGTTGATGAAGTCTTCCCGCATGTACCATACTCAGATTCTGATTTTAATGTTGAGTGGAGTAATTCCCCTATTTTTCAGTGCCCTCTATAACACTGACGTACTGGGTATCCCTGGACTGGATATAACTCCCTTTGGACTGACCATTTCCGGATTACTCCTTGCTATTTCTATTTTTAAATTTTCTCTGTTGGGCATACGGCCCATTGCCTATGAAACACTCTTTGACACCATAAAAAGCGCTTTCATGGTTTTTGACACCCAGGATACCCTGGTGGATGTTAACCCGGCTGCCCAGATGATAGGTATAACTGAAGGTGATGTGGGTAAACACGTTACTGAATTAGGGGGTAAGTTACCGGAACTGGAGAAATCCTACCAAAATACTGAGGAAGAAACAACTCTCTATCTTGGTGACCCGGTAAACTTATGGGTTAGAATGCAGAACACCCTGCTCTACGACCAGAATGAATATAAAGGACGTTTACTGACAATTCAGGATATAAGCAAACTCAAACGGGTGGAAAAAGATTTCACCGAAAGTGAAGAACGTTACAAAAATTTAGCTGAACTTTCTCCTGATGCCATTCTGGTGGTGGTAGGGGAGAAAATAGTATTTGCCAACCGGGCTTCCGCCACCCTATTTGGAGCTGAAGATCCTCAGGATCTTCTGGATCAAAGTTTTTTAAGTTTCCACCATTCTGATTCATTGGAAACATCTATGAAACGTTTAAATCAAGTTATAATCGAAAAAAAATCCTTAGATTTTATTGAAGAAAAGATAATATCTCTTGATGGGACAGTCAAGGACATTGAAATAGGGGATGCTCCTATAACTTACAATGGACAGGGAGCGGTTCAGATCGTGGCCCGGGATATCAGTCAGCGGAAGAAACTGGAGGCTGATCTGAAAAATTCCCTTAAGGAAAAGGATCTGATGATGAAGGAGATCCATCACCGGGTTAAAAATAATTTGATGGTAATTCAGAGTCTTCTTAACCTGCAATCCAGGTATATTAAGGACACCGAAGCTCGGGATATCTTTAAAGATAGTCAGAACAGGGCCAAGTCCATGGCCATGATCCATGAACGTCTCTACCAGTCCAGTGATTTAAAAAGAATAGAATTCAGTGATTACATTAACACTCTAACCACTAACCTGTTTTACAGCTATGCCGTGGACCCTCAACGGGTGAAAATGACGGTGAATGTAGAGGAGGTCATGCTGGACGTTAACACTGCCATTCCCTTGGGGCTCATTTTAACTGAACTGGTCTCCAACTGCTTCAAGTACGCCTTTCCCCATGATGCTGCTGGTGAAGTAAAGGTTGATTTCCATTCCTTTACAGATGAGGGTGCCAAGAAATTCAGATTAACAGTCAGTGATAATGGGGTGGGCTTACCTGCGGATTTTGACCCTAAAAAATCTGATTCACTGGGATTAATGCTTATTTACAGCTTATCAGGCCAGATTGGGGCAGAAATCAAACTGGACACCACTCAAGGGACTGAATTTGAAATAACCTTCGAAGAAAAGTTGGATCATTCTCCATAATAGTTACTGTGGTTTTTATTCCTTGCCATTTGC
>Ga0228535_1000125_pt1:90000-92500 | contig 242693 bp, 232 predicted proteins | sample SJ1metagenome_FD_168457 | JGI IMG/M metagenome (GOLD analysis project Ga0228535, IMG submission 168457) | Enriched culture of PCE-dechlorinating microbial communities from Ithaca, New York, USA - SJ1 | ecosystem: Engineered > Modeled > Simulated communities (microbial... >...
CAGATTCTGGAATTAAAACATGATATGCACAATCATTGATTATGACCGATTCATTGAATATTGGATCCTGAATTAAAATCATTTAACTACGGATTTACTTGAATTAATGGATTATTTGAACTTGTAAGTAATTTGAGGTGAAAAATATGGAAATTCCCCAGAACATCCAACATCAACTAGCACAATTCCAGCAGATGCAGCAACAGGCCCAGGCCATAACCATGCAGAAACAGAGTGTGGACCTCCAGATAAGGGAAACTGAAAAGGCCCTGGAAGAACTGGAAAAAGTGGAAGATGATGCTGAAGTTTACAAAACCGCAGGAAACTTGCTCATCAAAATGGCCAAACCCGAGTTAACCGAAGAAATGACCGAAAAACTGGAAACCCTCAAGCTCCGGGAGAAAACCGTAGCCCGACAGGAAGAAAGGGTCATGAAACGGTTACAGGAAATGCAGGAAAACCTGCAGGAATCCATGCAGATGCAGCCAGGTATGGGTAACTAATACCCACCTAACCATTTTATACATTTTTATACCATTCAATCAGTGTCTAAAAACAGTAAAAACTAAAATTAAAACTAAAGGTAAACTGAGGTTACCAGTTTGAAAAAATTAACTGACCAGGAGATGGAGAACATCTCTGAAGCTGCGGCAGTAGCTGCCGAAGATTATATATTTTCCAAGATATCCAAAAAAGAAGTCCTTGATCTGGAATTAAGAGTAGAATTTCATGAAGCCAATGAAGAAAATGGACTGGACGTGGATGTTGAGGTAGAACTATTTTTAGACGAACTCTCCACAGCCGATGATTCCCTGGCTGACGAAGCAGCTCAGGCTGCCCTAGAAGAGATTGATAGACAGGTTGAAAAGCTGTCTGAATAATTTAAATCTTAAATTTTCTATTTTTAGTTATTATTTGGGATGGGTATTAATTTTAAGTGTAATATCCGTCTTTCATCTGGCCCGAAACAGAAAATGATGAAAATTATTTTTTTCTAAATTTTGTCATTTAAAAAAATATTAATGTACGGGATGCCTTAATTAATCACAAATAACTCCATTTTTACCATAAGGATGGACGTATTGGGGGTAAGATTGTGAAAAAAACCACTCGCACTCGACAAAAATCTGGCCAAGGCCTGGAAAAGATGGAAGGGGAAAATGCAGTTCTGGCGAAGATAGCGGCGATGCCTGGAACTTATCGTGCCCTAGGGGAGCGACTCCATACCCTTATCAAAGCCAGTGCACCAGTCCTCGCACCGAAAACATGGTACGGGATGCCGGCATATGCCAAGGACGGGAAGGTCATCTGCTTCTTCCGTGGTGACAAAAACGAGAGGTACGTGACACTGGGCTTTTCCGAGGACGCTAACCTTGACGAAGATAATATGTGGCCGACTTCCTACGCGTTAAAGGAGTTAACGGCCACCGAAGAGGAAAGAATCGCGGAGCTCGTGAAGAAAGCTGTGAGTTAGGATGTTACATGGATTCATATTTGAGTTGAGTTTATTAGAGTAGTGTAATGGTTTTGGTTAATGCAGTAAACTTTTTAATTCAACTCTTATTTTTCTTTTAAAATTCTTATTTTTTTTTTAAGAATAATTAGGATGATATTGTGGGATGATTATCCGATAAATTGCATTTACCTAAACTTTTGAATTATCTATGCCGGAAGTATATTATTTATTTGGGCATCAGTATGATAGAAAAGTATATAAGCATATACTTATATAACATGTGTTATGCTTAGGATTAATTCCAAGTCAACATTGGAGTCTACTGAAGAACTGGAGGAAGTGCTTAAAGCCCTGGCCAATGTCAATCGGTTGCTTCTGATTTATTATCTCGCCTCGGGTGAGGTGGATAAAATCAGCGTAACGGAAATGTCGCAGAACATGGGCATAACACAACCCGCAGCATCGCAGCATCTGAAAATCCTGAAAAACGCTAACATACTAGTTGCTCACAAAGAGGGAAACTACATTTACTACCGATTCAATCGACCCTCCATGGAAAAACACCAGAAAAGAATTGATTTTTTATTTACCTGTGCCTTTGCCAAGTGTAGTCAGCAGGAAAAATCTCGCTGTCCACATTCAAAAAAAAGGGAAGAATAACGGCCCACAAATTATTGGCCTGGATTTTTTAAAAAAATCTTCCAAATCTAAATAAATCTTCCCCTCCAATTAAACATTCTAAACAAAACATTTGAGAAATACGGGAGATTTAAAATTCAAATTGAGTATTTACAGTCAGTTAAAAGTATTCAAGTCATCATTAAAGATCAAAAACAAATTAAAAACACACTTAAAGCCCTATGAGTGATAACATGACCGAAATAGACCAGAATCAAGAATTACCTGTGTTAGTTTTACCAGACATGGTTTTATTACACGAAACTAACATGAACCTTAAAATAAGTAGAAAACTTGGGAGAGAACTACACGACCGGGTTAAAGACCATGATTACTTTGGAATAGCCGTAGCTGCCCGGGAAGGAT
>Ga0228535_1000125_pt1:97500-140000 | contig 242693 bp, 232 predicted proteins | sample SJ1metagenome_FD_168457 | JGI IMG/M metagenome (GOLD analysis project Ga0228535, IMG submission 168457) | Enriched culture of PCE-dechlorinating microbial communities from Ithaca, New York, USA - SJ1 | ecosystem: Engineered > Modeled > Simulated communities (microbial... >...
AGTAGAGGTAATCACGGTATGATCTGCATTCTGGGATGCCGATCTATCATCTGATGAAGCCCCAATGATGTTGGGTTCGAGTTCTTCATTTAAGATGTCCACAGTTACCTTTTCTACCCAGGGATCAGCATCACTGATGATGATCTCGTCTACATCGTTGTCCAGTTCTCTGGCTAGAGCCCAGGACACGAACCTTCCCCCAATAAGTGCCACACTATTACCAGTCAAACTTTCATGAATGCCCTGTATGGTCCTTCCCACTTCAACCTTCTCATAAATTGGTGAATGAGGTACCACTGCCCAGTGAGCATCCCCTATGGTAAAATCTCCTATTTTCTGGGGATAAACATTCTCCGGCCCCACCACCTTAATGGAACAGGCCAGTGCTTCTAGTTCTCCCCTCTGGATAGGTATACTGGTCAATCCTTCTGGGACTTCTTCTTTCATGATTTTAACCACACGTGGAAGTCCAAAATTACCTTTCCGTGCTGTTCCCGGACTGTAACCACACATGTACCCGTGGTGGTTCTGGGGAAACCCGGTGATTATGGCATTGAGACCTGCACGTAGGCCCACACGGCACTCATCCTCATAGGCTCCGTTGGTGGCCACGATCTTACCTGGTACCAGGATACGGGCCATGGCCACGGCCTTGGCAAAGCTGTCCAGACGTTCACGGGACTGGTTGAATGGTCCACCTTCCAGTACAAAAATATCAGCCCCCAGCTCCAGGGATTTCTCAAATCCAGTGACCAGATCATGGTAACCATCACCAATGAACATAATGGCTTCCACCCCTTTACCATGTTCCTGGGCGAGACTGGCGATCTCTTCCGCTTCCTCCAGGGGTGCGGCATGATCTTCACCACCCTGGGCACTGGTAACGTTAACTGCCACCGAAGAGGAGCACTGGATCCAGTCTTCTCTTTCATCTATTGCGGCTTTCTCTTTATCCAGAAGACGGGAATGAATACGATCCCGGGGACATTCCTGGAATGGAGGGCCCTGATTGTAACATTGTCCCGGGCATTTAACTATCTCCCGGGGGAAACGCATGGCTCCAAACCTTCCAAAGTGATCCAGATCCAGAGGGACATCAGTGGCTTCTCTAACGGCCCTCATAACATCAATACCCCTCATATTGTTAGATTCGGAGATATCAGCAAAGGCATAAGCACACACGTGAATGGAAGCACCGAGCATGTTGGATAAAAGACAGTTACCCATGAGTTCATCCATATTCAGGTCCGAGGCACAGGTACCCACCACGATCTCCGTAAGATCACAGCCTAAGGGAAATTTTTTGAAGTTCATTCCCAGCTGGGTGGCCTCAGCAGTGGATAACTGGGAAACTGCATCCACAACGCTCCCTACATCTTTTTCCATTTTACTGAGTTCAAGGGCGGAATCCATGTCTTTAACTGCATCTTTAATTATATCGTGCACTAAAATCACCTTTAAAATCTTAAAATCCACTAAAACAGGATAACATGCATCAAGGTATTACCAATTCAACTTCGGACCTTTTTTTCATTCTAGTTATAGTAACTGGTCAACCTATTTAAAAGTTAGTATAAAATTAGTAATAATTATTACAAACACTGATGATCACCTATTAAAAATAATACACCTTCCAGAACACTTCATTTTTTGATTTAAAAAATAAAAATAAAAGGGCAAACTGATTGATCACTCAAACATCTTACGCATACACCTTCTTATGGTCCCTTCTGATGCCCGTTCTCCCATCAAAGCCAGTAATTCTCTGGTCAGGGCCTGGGCTGCCACCAGATTAGTTGGCTTTATTTTTGCATCATGAGCCTTCTGCATCAACTCCGAGTCCAAATTGGATAAAGTCTCCAGAGCTGCATCTAAATCCTTTTGTTCCTCTAAAAGATGCATAGAACTGGCACTTTTAACCAGTAACTCTGGATTAATCGCTTTCAAGAGCCCTTCAACCCCGGATGATTCCACCAGTGAGGCCATGGTCTGCAGGGTCATGAGTATCTGCTTTTCCACCATCTCCGAGGGAGCTTTAATGATCTTGGTTCCCACCTGATAGTAATCTAGAACACCTGAAAGGGTTACTGCGGTCACCAGGGATCCCATATCGGCCACTGCTGAGGATACATCTGCAGGCACTATATAAGCCTCTTTTTTAGAGCTTTCAACCAGATCAACACATTTCTGTATCTGTTGAGGAGTGGCCAGGTCCAGATCATTGGTGGTGTGCCCTCCAATAACGTAGTGACCATGCTGGGGGGTTCCTGGAACTGCTGCCGGGTGCAGGGAACAAATACCCACATCCCTCCTTTTTCTTTTCAGTTCAACCTCCAGCACATAGTACAGTACCAGAGGAGACACAGTACAGGTATTGGCAATTATCCCCTTTTCTGGGAGGTGGGAGATGATGTTCTTGGCTATGTTGAATGTGGGTTTGCCGAAAGGGGTAAAAAGTATGGCGATTTCTGCATTCTCTGCAGCTTCAACATCGCTGGAGGTAACCGTCACCCCGGTATCTTCTACACTTTGCCACATTGAGGAGGAAAGCATGTTTCGGTCTACTTCAGCAAGGTAAACCTCATGCCCTGCCTCTGCAAACTCAATGGCCATCCTGCTTCCACCGTAAGGTGGGGTTCCTCCGTACTTTTCTGGTAGTTTCAACTGCTCCACGTAGAGTTCCTGATTTCCGGCACCATAAACTGCTATCTTCATTTTCTCACCAAAAAAAGATTAAAATAATAAAATAATGTATATTTTAAGTTTTAGCTGTGCTTTTTGCAGTGTCGGTTGATGAAGGCACAGTTCTTTTAAGTGGTCCCTTTGATTTCACGGTTTCAGTGAACTCTTCCATAGTTTTCTGGAATTTTTCGCCCTCAGAAGCTGAAATCCATTCAAAGCGGAACCTTTCTTTATCAATACCAAACTCGGGCAAGAGGTCTTCAACCATTTTAGCTCTTCTTTTCCATTTGTAATTCCCGGCATCGTAGTGGCAGTCACCCATATGACAGCCCCCTACAAAAACTCCATCTGCTCCTTCTTTAAATGCTTTGAGCACCATTGAGGGATTGATTCGACCAGAACACATTACCCGTAAAATTCTAACATTGGGGGGGTACTGCATCCGGGCAGTGCCCGCGGTATCTGCACCCCCGTAACAGCACCAGTTACAACAGAAACCCACTATCTTTGGTTCATTTTCAGACATTTTTATCACCCTAATTTTTAAATCATTAAATCGCTTATAGAAGTCTCACCTGTAACTTCATCCCTTTTCTGGGCTGTAAAGTGGAGGTAATTCTTCACTCACTCCGGCTATGAATCCAGTCTCATCACGGTACTTTTTCTGCATACGGTGATAGATGCGGGCCAGTGGAATCTCCATGGGACAGACATCTTCGCATTGTCCGCAATTAACACAGCTGAAGCTCATATGGGACAACCGAACTCCCTGGAAGGTGATTGGATCAGGGATTATCTCGTTTTCAGAGCTGTAGAACTCTTTTTCCAGGTCACATTCCTTACAGTAACACAGTGGACAAACATCCCGGCAGGCGAAACATTTTATGCACCTGTTCCAGTATTCATCCCAGTTTTCAGGGAGAGGATAGTCTTCTTCCAAGTATTTGTCCTGGAATTTCCGGGCCAGTTTGATCATTATTCCCTCGATCTTTTCCCTTATGGTTATTGCTTTTTCTGATGGGGTTTTGACCTCTATATATCCATTTTTGTGGGCATTTTCCACTAGTTCCCTTCCTTTTTCAGTTACTACTTCAATGAATGTCCAGCCGGGTTCTGCCCCCCAGTTACCACAGGCCAGGTCCGCATTTCGGGGTATTTTCAGTTCGCATCTTTGACAGTTACCCCGTCTTCCAAATCCTTTTTCCTCTAATTCATCAATTTCCACAGCTTTATGGGTTCCATCCTTTAGTTCAATGATGAATTTTCCTTTATCAATTTCTTCGGCCACCACATCCTGTGGATCCACATCGTAAAACATTTCGATCATTTTCCGGGCGGTGATGGGCATCACTGTGCCTCCACAGTTAAGTCCTATTTTGTAAATGGCCTTGCTGTCGATCTGGTGTCTTTTTTCCAGTTCCCGGATGGCCATGGCATCGCAAGGTTTCACACTGACTGCCAGTCTCAAGTCACTTAACTGTTTGCTTATCAGGTCACCGAACATGGTTGGGGCACAATGCAGGGAGCCACAAGTTTCTACTATATCCTCTGAATCCTCCAGGAAGGTGGGAACACCATCGTATACATCATCTCCCCGGGTCAATGTTAAAACTCCATCAACCAGTTCCTGATCTAAAAGGTACTTAAAGAGGGCACTTACTGCACCACCACATTCTCCCCGGGTGGCCAGTTCATTATCGTTAGCTTTGGCCAGTAAAAATTGTGTTTTCATTTTATCAGCTCCAGTCCCATTTTTTCAGCCAGTTCAACCATTATAGTCACATCATCCTTAGCATCTCCCGGTGCATCCAGTATTTTTGAGATTTTCTGGGTTTTTCCGGTGGTACTGGTGAATGTTCCTGATTTTTCAGCCCAGCAGGTTCCGGGCAGGACCACATCAGACAGCAAAACAGTTTCCGTAACTGAGGGACCCTGGGTGATAATGAATTCTAGGTTTTTCATGGATTCTGCCAGATGAGATGCGGGGTCATCGCCCACCACATAAAGAAGCTTTACTTTTTCCAAAAGCTCCTTCAAATCATCTTCATCAAGTGCAGGGAGATAATTCATCGCACCTCTGCTGTTACAATCTTTCAGCACAGGTAATATTCGGGCACTAGACTCCTGGAGGATTTGGAGGATATTTTCGAATTCTTCACGAGATTCTAGTTCTTTAATTAGTACTGTGGAGGATTCATCTAATTTGGGGAGGATTTTTCCCACTTGTTCTGTTAATTGGGATGTAGATTCAATTAGTATGTGTTCATCCGAATTTATCCCGGTGAGGGTATTTGCAGATATATCTATGGATATTATCTCTGCACCATTTTCTCGGGCTAAAATCACTCTACGACCTAGAAGAGGATTTTCTTTTAGAACATCTCCCACTATCAGGATGGTTCTGGAGCTTTCAACATCATCCAGGGTGGCTGATTGGAAATTGAAATAAGGGAATGTTCCAGCGTTGTATCCAATGTTTTTTACACCCAGAGATTCAGCGAATTTCTTAAGGGTTTCATATTCCTGGTTGGTACAGTTCCCAGAGGCCACAATTCCTATTTCCTGTGGTGAATATTTTTTTATCTGCGACACAATAGTATCCAGGGTCTCATCCCATCTGGCCTGCTCCAAGCCATTTTTTCTTATTAAAGGGTTTTGTAAACGGTTTTCGTTCAGGATTTGGAAGGAATTCCTTCCTTTTTCACAGTTTTTACCCTGGTTTACAGGGTGTCTTTTGTAGGGATAGGTTCCCACTGCTTCCTGGTTTTTGATTATCAGATTCACGCCACACCCCACACTACAGGATGGGCAGATGGTATGTGCAATTTTCAACATATGTTTTACACCTTTGTTTAGTGGTTTGATCATTGAGGTAACTTCTGATCTTAAGTTTAGGTCTTTGAATTGGTTCTAATTCCATCAAATATTGTTTTTGATAATTTTGAATGGTTACATGTTTTTAATTTTTAAATTCACCTGAAACACAGTTTAGGTATACTTCAGGAGCAGTGTTTATGGTGATTATACTGTTTTTAGTGGCGTTTACAGTGTTTAGCATGGTGTTCATACATGTGTCTAAAATGAGCGGCGATAGTTCTTCTGAACGCTTCTTCAGATCTTCTATTTGAGGTTCACCCTCTAGAAAACCCTGTACTGCGAATTTTATGGGCATTTCACCGGTTGCATTTAATGTGCAAGTGTATCCCAGGTTTCCTTCCTCGGTTCGGTTATATTCAATACTCCAATCAATACTTAAATTCAAATCACAACTTTTGGGATTGATACCTGGTCGAATCATCTTTATTTTGTTTACACAAACATTCAAATTAGTATTACTTATAATCATTTTTATATTACCTCCCTGATGATTAATAAAACCTTAAGTAGTAATACAGTTATAAAGGTTTGGATTCGTAAAACCTACTATAATCAGTTTTTTAAGGATAAAAACCGTATTTTCAAAGTATTGACCAATTCAAATTTCATTTTATTCTTGTTTTACCAAAATAGTTGGGATTAATTCACGTTGGTCTTGGGGATAATAATGTAATTAAAAAGGAGTAAGTGATGGCTGGTCTTTATTTTAAAAAAGGCAAACTTTAAGCAGTGTTTTTGGTGGTATTGGAACTGGTAAAAAATATTATTATTCTTATGTTATTTATTACATTTGGGATTGGATAGAATGCTAATCTGTGGTAGGGCATGTACTGTTTATAAATTCTCCAGTATCCGAAAGTCTTATATAGTTCTTACTACTTCTTAAGTGACTGACTACTAGTAATAAAATTAACAACAGTTATATTATTACTACTGGTTACGACAGTGTGTAATGGAATCCCCACCATTTGCTGTCAATCCCTCCTACAGGAAAGGGAGACTTACAAGTCTCCTTTATTTTCCTTTTCTAATTCCAAAACTTGTGGAAGGAGAGTAATTTAAAAAAATGGAGATGATTATGGAATGAAGACTGAAAGCGACATTAATGGTCAGGTAACTGATATCGAAATATTTCCCCACCGTTTGCTGGGTTGCGAAACCACGGAAAAACTACTTACTGATCTGGGTGAGATCGCTGCAGTTAATAGAATTGTACTGCACGGAAGACAATTACCCTTTGATGAAATGGCAGGAGAACCTCGATTCATGACCATTAAAGGAGAAAAGATTGATCTACAGGTTAAAACCGGCCGCGTATTAATGGAAATTAGGGTGGCAGAAGTGGAGGATCCAGATAGTTTCCATAATGAAATAAGGGAAATGTGTTCTAAACATCTCCCCTTTGGATTCAACATGAGTGAAGGAACCTTTATCCGTAAACAGAAAACAGTAACCGACTCAATTAAATACGGGGAAAACATGCCTGATGAGCTAATTGGGTTAACTGATCAAAATGTTCTCCTGACAGAAAGAACAACTATGATCAAGAAATAAATAAAAATTCATTTTTCCCTACTTTTTTCATAAACTTCCAAACATCTCCCACTGCATCACTGGGATTTTTTTGAGTGGATAAATATGAACAACACATATTATATTATTAATTTAATTATTTTTATTACTATTTTGGTATACCTTTATAAAATGTATCATAAATCAAAACATTTATATTACATTTAGACTATCTTATCTTGTACTACAAAAAATAACAGTAGTATTACTATTTGATGGAAAAAAGGAGTGATAGTATGAAACTTGCAATATTGGGAGCCGGTTGTTACAGAACCCACGCCGCCAGTGGGATAACAAACTTCAGCCGAGCCTGCGAAGTAGCAGAACAAGTCGGAAAACCAGAAATAGCCATGACCCATTCTACCATTGCCATGGGGGCAGAACTCAAAGAACTGGCTGGTATAGATGAAATAGTTGTATCAGACCCTGTATTTGACAATGACTTCACGGTCATTGATGATTTTGAATACGAAGCAGTTATTGAAGCTCATAAAAAAGACCCTGAAAGCATAATGCCACAGATCAGGGAAAAAGTCAATGCCGTGGCTAAAGATCTTCCAAAGCCACCTAAAGGTGCTATTCACTTCACCCACCCTGAAGATTTAGGCTTTGAAGTCACCACTGATGATAACGAAGCAGTTCAGGATGCAGACTGGGTCATGACCTGGTTCCCCAAAGGTGACATGCAGATGGGAATAATTAAAGAATTCGCGGATAACCTCAAAGAGGGTGCTATCTTAACCCATGCCTGTACAGTGCCCACCACCATGTTCCAGAAAATATTCGAAGATCTATCCAGTGATGAAATGAACATCGCCCCCAAAGTCAATGTATCTTCCTACCACCCTGGAGCAGTCCCCGAAATGAAAGGACAGGTTTACATTGCCGAAGGTTACGCTTCCGAAGATGCCATATGTAAACTGGTGGACTGGGGTGTAGCTGCACGTGGAGATGCATTCAAACTCCCTGCAGAACTCTTAGGCCCAGTATGTGACATGTGTTCCGCACTAACTGCCATCACCTATGCCGGAATCCTGAGCTACCGTGACTCGGTAATGAACATCCTGGGGGCTCCTGCTGGTTTCGCCCAGATGATGGCCAAGGAATCCTTGACCCAGGTTACCGATCTCATGAACAGTGTGGGAATAGACCACATGGAAGAAAAACTGGATCCCGGAGCACTCCTGGGAACAGCAGACTCCATGAACTTCGGTGCGGCAGCTGATGTTCTTCCATCAGTCTTGGAAGTACTGGAAAACAGAAAAGGTAAGGGTCCAACCTGTAATATATAAACACCTACCTATTTTATTTTTTTTAAGGAAAATAAAAATGAATAGATCGTAATTAGTTGAAATAAGTAAAATTTACACTTATCCATAAGGGAAGTTCACCAAATTTCACTCTTTAAAAAAATACAGGTGCTTAAAATTGATAAACAAGATTATCAACCGGGCTTTAAATGGAGAAGATTTAAGAAAAAACGAAGTCCTGGATTTATTCCGAGTTCAATCCCCAGAGGAGACCCTTAAAATTTTTGAAACAGCTTCAGAAATTAGAAATTCCAGAAAAAGAAGTATTAAACTCACCTCAACTGTTCATCTAACCAATGCATGCCAGGTCAACCCCAAATGCAAATACTGTGGTTTTGCCGCCAAGACATCTTCAGAAGGGTATTACCATTCCTTCACAAAAACAGAGGATGAAATTTTGATGGCAGCAAAGGCCGTGGAAAAAGCAGGAATTCCCCGAGTCAGCTGTTCTGGAGCCCATGGTTACCAGGGACGCCATGCGGTCCAGGCGGCTAGAATAGTAAAAGAAAACACAAAACTGGAGTTACTGGTGAATGTAGGTTCCGATCTAACGGAAAAAACCATTAAACAACTGGCAGATTACCAGACTGATACGGTGTGTTGTAACCTGGAAACAGTGAATAAAGAACTTTTCAACCACCTGAAACCAGGAGAACTGCTTAAAGATAGATTAATGGTATGTAAAATGGTAAATGAAGTCGGAATAGAACTTTCATCCGGATTACTGATTGGAATTGGTGAATCTTACCTGGATCGTGTGAATCATCTTTTCCTACTAAAGGAGTTCCCCACCCTGGGTGAAATACCCATTATGGGGTTTAACCCCTACCAGGACACACCTATGGAAAACCATCCCCCCTGCTCCTTGATGGAGCAGATGAAAACCATTGCCATAACCCGGTTGATGTTCAATGATCTTCGAATAACTGTTCCTGCTCCCACTATAGGTCCGGAAAATGTTAAATTTTCTCTTATAGCCGGGGCGAATAATGTGGCCACGGTAATCCCTGATGGTTATCCCTTAGATATAAAAGGAGTGGGATCACCAACCTATGGCAACATGGAGGAAGTTACAGGGACCATAAAGGCACTGGGATTAGATCCGGAAGTTAGGGAAGTTCCCTGTCATTTTAAAGAAATGGGAATCTCAAAAATATAGGATTATGAAGTTAACTAAGGAATAAGGATTTGAATATTATTTAAAACGACAGGTTTATTCCATGGATTTTGAAAACACAGTTAAAAACGCTTACCAAGAATCAGCAGAGGGAAAAAGGAGAGGAGACACTGAAGAAGAGTTACATTCACTCCAGAAACACATTCGTTCTGCCCGGAAAATCGTAGTTCCCAACCGGAACACAGTGAAAACAAAGGTTATAAATGAAGTTCTAACTCGTTTCAACCTGCCCAGTGCACAACACTTGTACCTGCCGACTAACTCCGCTGATCTATCCCGAACACCAGCCATAACCAAGGCTTTAATGGCCCTGGATACCGATGACTGTGATCTGGTCATTGCCAGGGGACGCCTGGGAGTTCCGGGATCAGGGTCCCTGCTGGTGATCATGGATAAAAAGGGTAGAATACTATCGGCAGCCACCTCACCCTCCCATATTTTACATGGTAAAACCGTGGAAGAAGCGGTCCGTGATGAAATTACCCATGCACTTTTAAGAATTGGATTCATGGTGGTGGAATGATCATAAAGGAGCGAGGAATCACAGAAGAGGTTTACACCCTGTATTCGGGTATGGTGGTCGAAGACATAATAAACAGAATAGGGGATGCCAAGTGTGAGGCCACCCTCAGCTGGGTGAAATCACTGGATAGGGAGGTGCAAAAAACAGTCATCGTGGGAACTTACCTCACCGGGATGAAACTGGCTGAAAAACTCAAAGAGTTTTCCCAAGTCACGGTAATTGATATTCATCCTCACCTGGCATCACTACTGGACGATGAGATTAACTTCACCGAGGATTTAACCCAGATAAGCCAGGCTGATCTGGTGATTGATACCACTGGTTTAGGAGGATTAAGTCCAGAATCAGTCCGAAAATTCGTAAATAATGATGTATCACTCTTCCTGGTTGAAGACCCTACCTCAGATGGTAGTGATAACAGTATTGTGGAAAAAAACAACATAATGGACCGCATAGAACTGGCCGGATCCAAACATAGGGGAATCCTTAAAACCGGAGGTCTGGATACCAAAACCTCAGGAACCATGACCATGACTATTGAAGTCCTTAGAAAAGGGTTAAATGATATTTTAAATAGCAATGGAGTTCTTTACGGAGTGGCGGGTATGAATTTTTATGAGGGAGTTCTGTTTAAAGAAAAGAATCATCAGAAATTCCAGGAACTCATGAAAGATCCCGCCTTGATCATATCGGCACTGCAACCCATATCTCCAGATGATGCCCTGGAGAAATATCTGGAAAAAATAGATTCTGTGGTGGCTGATGTTAGCATCTGAACTTTTCCAAACAATAGAGCAGGAAGTTCCCCTGGAACTTGCTTTAGAAGATGATCCAGTAGGATTCATAGGTCCTGGCCATCCGGAGAAAATTGAGGTGGAAAACGTATCTGTACTTCTGGATTTTATTCCTGGAAAGGAAATACCAGAAACCGATCTCTTAGTTTGTCACCATCCACCACTATTTCCTCCACCCCTCCCCACTTACATCATCCATTCCAACTGGGATATCGTCCAGGGCGGAGCCAATGATGCCCTGGCCGAATCCCTCCAGTTGGACGTAGAGGGGATGCTGGAAGCAGAAACAGGAATCGGTAGGATCTGTTCAGTAGACTGCACCCTTGTTGATTTTTTGGAAATGGTTTCCAACTCCCTTGATGTAGATCATATCCGAGTGGTTAAAGGAAAACAGTGCGAACTTAAAAAAATTGCAATAATATCCGGTTTTGGATTAAATCCACACTACATAAAACTTTCCAGTGAAAATAGGATTGATTTACTCTTATCTGGAGACCTTACTCATCCTGGGAGTGTCCTGGCTCAAAAATTAGGTATAAACGTGGTTGATGCCACTCACCAGGCCACAGAATTCCCAGGATTAATGAAACTTGTCAGGTTACTTAATGAACTGGGGGTGAATGCCCATATAGAGCAAACTACTAAACCATGGGAAACATACTCATGCCGGTGAAATACTCGTGTAAAGTAATTAAAGGTTATAAAAATTATATATTTAGCAATAATACATTTGTAATTACTATTTAATTAAAAGGGAGTTAGATAATCAGAAATAAAAAGTAATACTTTTTCAAGACAAATTATTTATAGTACTTAGTACTAATACTATTCTTGTAGAGGTTTTGCCTCATCAAACCTCCTCTAAAAGTTCAATAGAAGGATTTAATACTGCAAGGTAAAAAAAATCCGGATATTGTATGAATGGTAGGGCATCTGAAGATTAAAAAAACATTTTTCGCTCAAATGTATCATAAAATTTGGATGCCCTGCAGTTCCTATTTCTGTAATTCTTACTATTTAATTTATCCTGCTGGAGACGATCTATCCATGAAAGAAAATAAAAATAAATATCATGAAGAATCTGGCGACATAGTGGAAATAGAAAATAATAAGATTCCAAGGGGCCATGTGACATTAGTAGGTTTGGGAAGACTGGGAATAAGGACTGGCATTAATTTAACCCAAGTGCATCGTGGAGGTCCGCTAAGAATAACTGCAATTGATTCTCAAAAAATCTCAGAAGGGGACCTTATCTTCAGGATGATGGGTGGGGAAAATGGAGGGTACAAAGTGGATCTATTGCATGATCTGAGGGGTATCAAGGAAGTTGAACCCATCCGAAAAGACATAAACCAGGAAAATTTAGATCTCCTAGAGGGGGATGTGGTTTGCGTGGAGATAGCAGGGGGAAATACCATCCCCATCACGGCAGCTATCATAAAACAGGCACATAAGATTGGTGCCCGCACCATAAGCACCGCCGGAGTTTTTGGCATTGGTGAAGAAGAAATCAGAGCAATGGACATCTCACAGGCCCCTCAAGATAATCCGGTGGCCAATGAATTAAAACAGCAGGGTATAAACTCAGATCATACCCTGGTAACTACGGGGAAGTTCATCAGGGATTGGGAACCAGTAACCCCCTATGTACTGGATGAAGTTGCCGGGAAAATAACTATGGAAATTCTCAAACTACTGTATGTTAAATAGAATATAATGGTCTTTTATGACTTAAGATGTGTTTAATGACTTTAAGAGGTATTAAATGACCATTAAGATCGCCACTGCCGAATGTTTCACCCATGGCCTTGTTGCCCGGGAAATACATGCCTGCACCCAGGGTTATAAGGGGGAATTCGGTCCACAGTTAGGGGGTCCTGAAACCATTAAAAACTTCCAAGATGAAGTGTTACTCCTCTGTGGGCTGTTTATCCCCACCCTGACTGCACTTAAAACTGTTTTAAAGGTTGATCCACCTGAACCGCATCGAATAATCAATGGCATAAAAGTTTACCAGGAGAAAGAAGACCAGGAAGTGGCCGTACTTATGGCCCGGGCAGTGAAAGATCTCACCGGGGCAGATGTAGGAATTGGAACCACTGCGGGTATTGGAAAGGGGGGAATTGCTCTTTTAACCGATCAATACGTGGTTAAAACCACATCGGATGTATATGCTGATTTGTGTTCTGCAGATTCCCAGAAACTTCTTTTAAGGCAAAGATCGGGTGTAAAAAAGACACTGGGTATTCTGGAAGAGATTATTGGTAAATAATAAGATCATAATTAAATATTTTTAAAAAAAGTATTCTCAAAGGATACTTTTCCAGATATCGGTATAAAAAACGTTAGGAGTGTTATTTTTTAAGTATTTCGCCATTTTTACTCTCTTCTTCCAGTATGTGTAACATTTCATGGTATTTTTCTTCACCCAGAGCATGCAATAGCCGATGCTGGTATTTGTCCTTGACCATATGCAGCAGATTGTGATATGTTTCTACACCTACAGAGTGCAGTATTTCGTGGTATGCCTCTTCCACAGTTAATTTAACCCCCACGGACATCCCATTATTTTTAAGTTGGTGCAGTAGGGCAGCGGCCTTAGGTAATTTTAAATGGGCTTTTTTAATGGTTTCAGGGTCATTGAATATATCTGTAGGAGTGCCCTGCTGTATGATTTCTCCTTCATGGAGGACAAATATCTTATTGGCAAATTCTGTTACCATCTCCACATCATGGGAGGAAATTATGATGCTCATATTGTATTTCTGGTTAAGATGGTAGAGAATATCCATGACCTGTTCCACTCCCTGTGGATCCAGGCCAGTGGTGGGTTCATCTAAGACCATGATCTCTGGCTGCATGGCCAGGATACCAGCAATGGCTACTCTCTTCTTTTGACCTCCACTCAGATGGTGTGGAGCTTTTCGCCTTGCATCTAACATTCCCACCGCGGATAATGATTCTTCCACCCGTTTTTCCACTTCATCATCAGAAAGTCCCAGGTTCATGGGTCCGAAGGCCACATCCTCTTCCACAGTGGGTGAGAAAAGCTGGTCATCGGGATTCTGAAATACCATGCCCACTTTTTGCCTTATCTGCAGGATATCATCCTTCTTGTAACTGGCAGGTTCCCCATCAATTTTAATTAAACCAGAGGTAGGTCTCAGGATCCCATTGAAATGTGAAAATAGTGTTGATTTACCTGCACCATTCGAACCAATAATGGCAACTCTGTCACCCTCCGTTATCTCTATGTTAATATCATGAAGTGCGGTGGTTCCATCAGGATAGGTAAAACTCATTTTTTCTGTTTGTATGATTGGTTGGTTCATTCAATTGTCCTTCTAAAGTTGTGTTTTGGGGAAGTGTTGCTTTTCAAATGGTTTAAAGCACAAACATGTTGAGATATTGTAAAGAGATAATCATAGCTACGGTTATACTCACAAATGTCAAGTCTTTATAATCAAGGTTATTCTTAGCACGGTAAATACGAGTATTTTCAGAATAACCGCGGCACACCATGCTCATATACACAGTTTCACCCTGTTCAAATGCCCGGATGAACATCATGGTGATGGTTTCTCCCACTTTTCTCAATCTCCATTTATATGGTGTTTTTTTACTGAATATGTCAAAACAGCGTGTGGATTGGGCATTTAGTATGTTCATGAGCTGATCATAGAAGAAGAAGAGGTAACGTACAGTGAGGTTTAAGAGCATGGCCAGCTGGTGGGGTACTCCCAGTTTCTGGGCCGAAGCCACCAGATCTTGCATGGAGGTGGCTGAAGATAAAAATACAATGGAAGTAACCGAAACTGTCACTCTTAATAAAAGTAATGCCCCAAAAAAGAGACCATAATCGGTTATATGTAATAAACCCAATGGTCCTGTCCATAAAATGTTTCCGGGTTGGAAGAAGGGCTGGATCATGGCCACAAATCCACCAAATGGAATCACCAGGGCGATTCTTTTTAAAGCATAGGTGGGACTTACATTAGATAATGCGATGAGGATTACAAGGTATATTTCCATTATTATCAGAACTAACAGATTGGTGTTGGTAACTGCATATACAATGATTAGCATAGCTGATATAAGTTTTATTCTCCCGTCTAAACTGTTCATTAAGCTTTCTTTGCGGGATTCTCTGTCTATTGCAGTTAGTTCTTTCATAAAATCTCTCAATAAAAATCTATCTTATTCTTATTTATATTTATTCTAAAAAAAAGTAGTGAAGAGCTTGTAATAAAGCTCCTCCAAACATTTATGGTTGACCATTCCCATTCTTTTTGCTGAGCAGTTTGGCCAATCCCAGAGCCACCAAAAGTACCAGGATGGTGCCTAAGATGAGGGCAACAACTCCACCAAGGGGGTTTTCCTCCATTCCAGGTATGGCATAATCTGGCAATGGTGATTGGAAAGCTGCTTCTGATTCTGGAACTTCCAGACTTTCCGCTGTACTTTCCAGCCCGTCAGGATTACTGGAAGCCAGAAACGGTGCTAAAATAGCAATAATCAGGGCAACGGCCAGACCACCAAGTATAAAGTTGCGATTTCTGGTGTTCATCCTGCTACCTCCTTTTTCTTGCCCCTTACCCATTCGGGAACGAGATCAGGTCTCACACGTTCAATACCGAGGATAACCACCACAGTAATTATACCTTCTATTATACCGATCACTGCGTGGTAGAGTCCCATGAAGATCAGTCCTTCGGTTAGTGGGAAGGTACCGGCTATGGCCATTTCAATGGCACAGGCTATTGCTGCTATGAATATGGATGCCCATGCTGCAATGAAAATTGCAGGTATTCTTCCAACTCCTTTAAGGGTCTTATAGGAATAGAATCCAACGAAACCACCAATAATCCCCATGTTAACGATGTTTGCTCCGAGAGCGGTCATTCCGCCGTCTCCGAAAATTAATCCTTGTAGTATGAGTACTATGGATAAAACCAGTACTGCAGCCCACGGGCTGACGAATAAAATCGCTATCAATGCTGCGCCGACCATATGGCCACTGGTTCCCCAAGGTATGGGAATGTTCATGGCCTGTATGGCAAATATACCTGCAGCTAAAACTGCTAATAAGGGTATATTTCTTTCATCTAGGTTTTCTCTGGCCCATTTAAGTGAATATCCTACTGCTACAATGGCAATAATCCAGAAAATTGGCCAGGTCCATCCTAAAAAACCATCTGGTATATGCATGTTTTTTTGCCTCCTTTGTTTTGGAAAACGTTTAAAAAAAAGTATTACTCAACTCAGGGTATACAGGGAGATGAGTAATACTTGTTCACGTCTTTATCTTCATAGTACATTACCAATGATACATATTATAAGCTTTTCTATTAGTATTACTCGACCAGGGTTTTGAGGCTAAAAAGTAATAATATTTGTTGAAAAAACAAGTTGAAATAGGGGTTTAAAACTGATTATTTGATGTTTTATGTGATTTTTTTGGAATTTTTCAAAAACACTATATTATATGATCCATTACTTTTCCATGCACCATATTTTATTCCTGTAAAATGATGGCCGGAGAATCAAGGTTGGAAGGGACATGGTGTAGATCTTTTTCCATATGAACAGTTTTAAGATGGTTTTTAGTGTCATTAGTTATTTGGTATCCATTGGATGTCCAGAATTTAAGAGCACCGGGTACTGTTCGATGTGTGTGCAGATATACTTGTTGGTAATCATTGTCACGACAGAAATCTTCGGCAGTCTGGACTAATGTTGAAGCAACCTTCATTCTGCGCCAATTTTTATCCACAAATACTCTCCATATGCTGGCAGTTTTTTTAGAATTGTAAACATTTTCAAAAAGGGGGAAATCTTTATCATAGGCCCTAATACCAAGGCTCCCAATGATTTTTTTAGTTTGGGGGTCTACGGCTAAAAAAAAATTGTTTCTATGAGGATTAAGATAGTAATTTTCCAGATCCACTATGTCCTGATGGTATTCTGGAATGAAACCGTAACCGTATTCTGCTTTGATCATTTTAAAAAGGAATTTTCTAAGGTTGGACTTAGAAACCTGCTCTTTACCGAGCTTTTTTATTTCAAAGTAGCTCATTACCATTTCTCCCTCATGTTTTCATTATATGTTATTACCTTTGGCAGGGTATACACCCTTTTTGTAATAACAAAGGTTTTTTTTATATTAATAGAGAATTAACATGGAGTTATATAAAATTTTGTATTCCAACCTAATTGAATAAAAAAACATAAAGTGATAAATATTAAATAAAAAGAGTACAAATGTCAAATTGTTGTTGTAAAATTTTTTTATCCATTTAATTTTAGAATCTGATATTTTTTTGACTGTAGGGAGACTTAATATGAGTTGTTACAAGTACTGGGATAAAATAAAAGAAATTGCCAATTCTCTTAAAGGTTATGGGGAGTATACAATGGAGGAAATGCCTTTAGATGAGATCATACCTCTCCTGGACTCTGTGGAAGAAATAGCTCATGATCAGGAGATTGCCTTTGACTCGGCCAAACACATCCTGGATGATGAAAAGATGAATGAAGCCCTTAAATTAATCAGAAAATTCTATGTAGGTTTAGGGGCAAGACTGGAAACTGATAATGCTAAGAAAATATTGAATTCAGATGATCCATGGGCCACCCTGGAGTCCTTTCATTTCTACGAGCGTTACCAGGGACTTATAAACAATGAGAACCAGTTGGTGAAATTCACCCCGGAACAGAAGGTAGTATTTATAGGAGGAGGACCTCTTCCCCTGACTTTAATTCTCTTTAACAAACTCTTCAAATCTAAGTGTGTGAGTGTGGAGATCCAGCCTGAAGTGGCAGAACTCTCCCGTCAGGTCATTGAAAAACTGGGGCTGCAATCTGAGATAGAAGTGGTAGTGGGTGATGAAACTAGCTTAAAAGATATAGATTACACGGTGGTAATGGTGGCAGCCCTGGCTGAACCTAAAGAGAGGGTATTCGCTAATATTTGGGAGTTGGTAGATACAGTTACTCCTGTAATGTACCGGACCTACACTGGTATGCGGGCTATTCTCTACTCTCCAGTCACTGAAAAGGCAACCCGTGGCTTCCACAAAGAAGTTATGATCCTTCCCACGGGCAAGGTTAACAATACCTCGGTGTTAATCCGGAAGGTTGTTTAAATTTCATACTCATGGATAATCATGTAACCTGCCTGTCGATTGAATGTTATTTTTGTTCCCTAACCTAAAGATTTGGTTATTGAACTTCTTATTTTTTATAATAATGTAAGAAAAAGAATTAGATAATAAATAACTGTGCATTACACTGTTGACTTGGTGATAACCAGTTCTCCGTGTTTAACACCTTTAATTGCCCGTATATGGTCTGCCAGTTTCCTCACACTATTGGCTTTTCCCTTCACCACCAGAACTTCCAGACAGGCATGCCTTTCCACATGAATATGGGTGGTAGCAATGATCTCACTTAAGTGGAAGTGCTGAAAATGCTGTAACTGGTTGGTCACATCCCCCACATCGTGATCGTAGATTATGGTTAAGGTCCCAATTACCTGTTCTTCTTCACTTTCGATCTGGGCTTCAATAATTGATTTTCGGACCAGATCACGGATGGCTTCTGATCGGTTGGTGTAACCCTTGGATTCCAGTAATTTGTCGAATTTTTCAAGGAGTTCTGGTTCAAAGGATACTCCTACTCTTTCTACGGTCATATCAATCCCCAAATTTATCTTCTTATATATATTCACCTAGTGCTACCAACATTAAAAAGTTTGCTATCACAAAACTTTTATACCATAACCACTAAAAGTAGCACGATCCTGGAATATGTGCTACCAGACATTGATATTTTATCCAGGATCACCTCCTTCAAATTTAGTGGTGTTTTAATGGTAATTCACAAAATAACTTATTCAAAAGCATTTAAACGAGTTAATCTCCATAATTATGGTTGTAACTTCAAATGTGACTGGTGTCTGTACAAACTGGAAGGGAGAACCAGACCAAATAAATTCTTGCAGATTTCACAGATCAAAGAAATCTTGGGTGAATTGGATATTGGAAGAGCGCATTTTGTAGGGGGAGAAGTAACCACCTATCCATTATTACGGGAAATAACTGATTTTACCAGAAATGAATTGGGAATATCCACTAAAATTGGCCATTCCAATGGTTTTAACTTACCTCCTGAGAGTATTGACGCCATTTCCGTGAGCATCAAGAGCATGTCTGAAGATTTTTATAAAAGATACACTGGCCAATCCAATAGATCCATCCTGGAAAACTTCCAAACCATCTACCAGAGAGGAGTTGAAGTTGATGCTAGCAGTGTGTACATTCCCGGGCTGGTGGAAGCAGAGGAAATATCCCAGATTGCAGAATTCATTGCCCAGGTCGATCCGGAAATAAAATATCATATTACCGGTTACATTCCGGTTCCTGGAGTTTCATGGCGGGCACCAACTTATGAGGAGATAATAACTGCCAAAAATGCTGCCGAAGAATATCTGGAGAATGTTAACCTGTCCTGGTTCATTTCATCTGATGAGTACATTAAAATAATTAATAAAAGCCCGGAATATCAAAAAATTACCATAGCTTAAAATTTCTCTTTTTTAAAAAGGAATATTGAAGAATATTAAAGAATGAATAAGTGATATTCGATCCTTTTTATCCTTCAACTGGTTTTTTGGTGGATGATAATCTGCCTCTGAGTCCTAGGGATAAGATGGTCAGTATAACATATACTGCTGCCAGATAGATGTACACATGGCGGAAAGAAGCCGCACCTGAAGCAGAAAAGCTTAAAGCAGAACCTAAAATAGCCCCTCCCAGAAGGGAACCAGTGTTCAGGAGTATGTTTAACAGGGCCTGACCTGATGCTCTTTCTGATTTGCCAGTTTCATCCAGGAAGATGTAGTAAAGGGCGTTGCCTACAATGGATGCATTTCCAATACCAACCAGTACCAGGGAAAACGCGAACACATATATGTTTGACGAGTAACTCAAAATTAACATACCTATGGCAGTGAGGGCTCCACCCACCACCATGATAGGTTTTGCACCAATTTTATCCAGGAGTTTACCCACCACTGGTGTGGTTATAAGGGAGGCAACGGTCATGGGAAGTATCATGTAGGCGGCCGTGGAATAACTGAGACTGAAAGCCATGGAGGCGTAGGTTGAGAAGTAATAGGTTCCGGCCATGGCCAGGTAACCCACCAGAGTCACCACACTGGCTATGAGAGTGTTTCTCTTTTTCAAAAGGCCAATGGGTATGATGGGTTCTATTGCCTTTCTTTCCACCCACCAGAAGATGACGAGTGCCAGGATGAAAATTCCCAGTAATGAATATTGGATGGTACTTGAGGCCTGTTCACTGAGATTGAATATGAAGTAGGCGATGGTGGCAATGGCTATGCCCAGGAAAACCATACCTTTCCAGTCAAAGCCGGCATATTTTGTACTGGTTTTGCTTTCAGGTAAAAGATAGTATCCCAGGATGACCACTATGGCAGCTACTGGAATGTTTATCACAAAAACCCAGTGCCAGCCGAAATTAACCAGGAAACCAGATATTGCAGGGCCTAAAGCATATACCAGGGCGATTATAACACCGAATGCACCAAGTATGGTACCACGGGTTTCATCAAAGTAGTCCCCAATGATAGTAATGGCCAGCACAGATAAAACAGCACCTATGCCTTGCAATGCCCTTCCAATAAGTAACATTTCAAAGGACTCTGAAAAGGACACAATTAACGTCCCAAGTAAAAATAAAGCAGCGTTTACAACATAAATATTCTTTCGACCATATTTATCGGACAATTTAGCCATTATGGGTGTTGACAGTAATAAAAACAGGATTTCCATGTTGAAAATCCAGGTTATAACACTCTCACTAACACCAAAAGATTTTTGTATTGATTCCAAAATAGGGCTGATGGTTGAACCGTCTATTGCAATCAAAATAGCTCCTGCAAAAATAACAGCTAATATTCTAGTTCTTAAATTATTAAACATTTTTTACCTCCCCATTAAGGAGAGGATATAATCCTTATAGAATAAATATTTTTAATTAAGTATTACTAATTCTGGGCCTCTAACTGTTAACGTAATAATCAGTATAAACAAGGCTTTTTTAGAATAAATAAAAAAAAGTTAATTAATATATTAAATCTTCTTTAAACCTAATAATTATTGGCGTTTTCTTTTTCCATCAGGAAATTATCCTTTTGAATGAAAATATCATTTTCATCAAAGCTTATACGAATATCCCGGCACAATCCCAATTCTTTCAGGGAACTTCGAATGACTGCCAGGTTGGACTCACTGTATGGAAAATTTATCCAAACAATGTCTTCACCATCATCTATTTCTTTTTCCATTTTTTCTACTTTTTTAATGACTGTTCTTTTTTCAATGGTTTTATCTTTCATATTCAGCACCTATTGAAATAATTCGCTTAGAAATTCTGGAAAAATTACGAGAAGTAGGGGCATCGGGGTGGGAGTGATACATTTGAGCAGATGTAGATAGATTGATGTCCCCTATAAGGTGCCAGGAGGGGATCTTAAAATCCCCTTCTGGAGACGTCTTGCAGGAGGAAATGGCAAGTTCATCGTTTAATACAAAAACACCTTTTTCCACCCCTATTGTAATACTTTATACGGTGTTATTCGTACAATCATTGCATAGGACTATCTCTTATTTAAGATTTTCTATTTACTTTTTATTATTGATGTAAGGGGGGCGAGATGAGGTGATTTACTAAAAATCTTAAAAAAATCTTTTGAAGATAGGTTAAACCTTTGAAAAATAATTAGAAATTAGGGATCTGGATGTGTAGCATGGTTGAGTGGAAATCCAGATCCCTAAAACTCCTTTTGCGGCAAATGGGTGGGGGTTGAAATGGTTGTAGACACAATCAGATTAATTGATCTACTATAAATAATTAATCTTTAAACTGGACAAAGTATTACTATTGGCTCCTGATTTCAATTATATTATTATCTAAAGAGGTTATCTAGTTGGATTATCACCAAAGTCGTGAACCAGTTTAATATTTCTTAATACAATTGCATGGGAATACTGAGTTCATTAACTTAAATTAAAGGCTATTTTTTCAAAATAGGGGCATATAATTGTTAATAGATTAGAATAAGATAGATAATCTTTCAATTTTTGATTTAAATATTAGGTGATTTTGTAATGCTAACTTTATCTCTATATTTTATTACTATTTACGTATATATATTACTTTTTCCCGGGTTTGGGAAATATCGTAATAACACAAATCATATATAGCATATTGCTCCAAATCCTCTTTCATAAAAATGAAGGGGATGATGTTATTAAATACATGAAAAGAGATGGAGCCCTTTTAATCTTTGTAATGGTCTTATCTTTATGTTTCTGTGGTGTTGTATCAGCTCACCCGGGGCATGGAACTCCAATTGAAGAGCCTTCAGACCCTGGAACCGGAAGTACTGATACCGGGACTACGGATACTGGTTCCACGGGATCAACTACAACTAGTACCAGTTCCAGTGGATCTTCTGGAAGTTCACCAGATTCCACTTCCTCAGGTTACACTGCCCGGTCTTCAAGCAGCACATCCGGAGCACAATCTGACGAAACAACGGCTAATCCTGCAGGTTCAACAGAAAACACGGCAACTCAGACTGGAAACTCACCGGAATACGTAACTGATACTGGATCTTCAAATAACTCTTCAGGAGGACCAATAGCTATGATCGGTTTAATGGTGGTTATTGGGTTAATTACCATGTCTTTCCCTTACAAGAAGGTGGTGCTATAAGGAACTTACAATTGAGTCTTTTTGGAAGATAAAAAAAATGATTTCATTTTTTAATTAATTTTATTGAAAAAAAGTTGACTAATGAATTTTTCAAGTTTATTAGTTTTCATCGTACTTCATAACTGGTTGAAAATTATTAGAGGAGGTTATAAATTTGCATTTATCTGATGGCCTGCTACCACTATGGCAGGCTGCAATCTACTGGATTTTAACTGTAGCTGTTCTGGCATTGTACATGTATAAACTTTCCAAGGTGGAGGAAAAAGAAAAGGTAATGGTCAACACCGCCATCCTGGCAGCCGTAACCATAGCTGCATCTTCCATATCCATACCCTCACCATTTGGAATACCCATACACTTATTTATTATTCCATTAGTGGCAATTTTGCTTGGCCCTCTAAGTGGAGTTACTGTAGCTTTTTTATGTTTCATAGTACAGTTTTTATTCCTGGGGATGGGAGGCATAACTTCATTAGGTGCTAATGTGGTGACTATGGGAATAGTAATGAGTTTCACCACCTATTACTTCTACCAATTCACCAGAGAACTTGATGATCGGTTGAGCATTTTCTCGGGAACCTTCATGGGGATAATTATGGCCACGATAGCTCAGGTATTAATATTACTTGCTGCAGGTGTTGCCACTGTAGAAGTTTTATTAGCCACACTAATACCGTTTTATCTCTTTGTAGGAGTTGTTGAGGGTGTTATAAACATTTTCATCATACTATCCATATTTAAACTAAAACCAGAGATGGCCAAGATAGAACAAATTTAAGGGTGTTTAAAATGATCAATCTAAAATCAAGCGGTATTTCAGCTGGTATTTTCATCCTGATAGTTGCGGCTTTTGTGGTGCCGGTGAGTGCCCACGGGGTACATGTAACCACCAATGAATCAGCCATCATCATTGCGGATAACTCCACCGGTAAAATGGCCAGATCAGTGGTAGATGAGATGGGAGTTAACGTTACGGTGTACAAGTTTGCCTCAGCCGATGATGTGGCCCACGAACTGGAACACGCCCTCACTGATCCCAATAAGAAGATCCTGGCCGTGGCCTACACCGACACAGTTCAAAACTTCATAAACCAGCATCCAGAAGTCTCCAGTAGAATTATGGTGGCATCCGCCAATAAAAATTCAATACAGCAAACTTTAACCAAGTTAAATGTGGCCGGGGCAACCAGTAGTGGTTTTTTAACTCCACTACTCTCTGGTTTATTAATTGGATTGGTGTTTGGTCTGGGAATCGGTGCGGTATGGATGAAGAGGAAATTAATCTAAACTAAATACTCGGTGTAATAATCTCTGGTAATATTTTTTTCTTTTTTTCTATATTTTCACAAAATAGCAATTGATTTTAATCGGTTAAGGATATTATAGGCGGACAACCATTTTTAAGAAGTGTTTTATCCGGTTTTAGTATTAATTAATCCCGGAAAAATTTATTTTTTTTATTAAATTTTGATAGTTTATTACGATTAATAGTCTTTGCACCGGTTTTGTAATAACAAAAAGATTATATATTGTATTACTACTATATACGCCGTGATGAATATATATTCGCTGGAATATGTGTTCAATTAAAACCAAAAGGAGGTGAAAAGATGAAAAAACAAGGAGTAATACTTGTAATAGCGACGTTAATGGCAGTAATTTTATGTGGAGCTGCATCAGCTGCAGATTCATCTACTATTGGGGGTGAGGGCAATATTTCTGATGTTAATTCTTCGGAAGTCGACCCTATCCTATGGGTAGATGTAGGCTACGAGTACGATGATGATATAAATCCAGATATTACCGTCACTGATTCGGCTAACAACAGTGTAGCTTTTGACAAAATAAAGTATTCAGACACACTCTACAAGTTGAACTTCACTTATGCTGGTGTAACCAATGGGACTGTGTTTAATGTGATGGTCAGTGCTCCAGGTTACATTACTCAAATAAAGCCAGTAACTGTTAACCAGGCGGGTACTGATCCAGAGTTCGTTGGAACTGCAGATTTTGATATGGTGGCCACCGATAACTACAGACTGGGCCGCGAAATCACAGCTAAAGCCGACGAACTACTGGATTTTGACAATGCCGACGATGTCCTGTGTATAACTACTGCTGGTTTGGCCTATCGAAATGGTACCACCACTGAAGATTGTTTGGAGGGTATCTTAAACGGTTCTCATGGTGAAATAAGTTATGGTCAGGGTAACCTGTTAACTTTCCAATCAATCCGAACTGACCCCTTGGATTTCTGTTTTGTTGTCCGTAATGGAAGTTCATTACTTGCAGCTTTCTTCAAAAACGGTACATTGACTCCAGCTTACCTGGGAACCTTCTCAGCCATTGATCAGGCATTGTGGGAAAACACCGTAACATCCACTTTAGGTGAGCATGCCTTTGGTTATGTTAGTCTGGCTAACGCCTGGAAAGAAGGGCTTTCCACAGATATCCTGAGGCAGGCTGCCTACCACGGTCACGTCTGTTTAGGTACCATCAGTGGACAAGCCATGATCAGTCTTCTCTTAAAATACTACCCAACGGGGGTTTATGGAGATGATGGGGAACTGGAAGCAACAAGTTACAGAGCTGTCAGTGTACCTGGTAACTCAGACGATGATGCTTTCATATATTCCTTAGATTTAACTCCAGGTAAACGTTCTTGGGTGGGATATGAAACCAGTGACTCAGGTGCCTCTGATAACATGGTTGGATTTATCCGATGGTGTCCTTCCACAAGTATCGGAACTCTAATCATTATGAGGTTCAATGAAGAAGCTGTGCTCCAGTTATACAAACAACAAACAGGTAATAATGCGTATACTGGTATTGCTGGTGAATTAGCTTTCAATGCATGGTTAATTAACAAATTAGAAAGCGACCCAGACTCTCTGGTGGAGATAATGTACGTCTTTGAAAACATAACTCCCGAAATTCACAACAACCTTACTGGAGGAGTAGACTCCAAAAACGTTGTATGTGATGCATTGGGGCTCGACATGGACTACATACTGGGACTGAATTTAACCAATGTAGCAGACCAGAGGGTTGCCACCAACTACACAACTGGAAACCTGACTCAAGATCAGATCAAACAGATCGGAACCGATGCAGCTAACATGGCTGTTGATTTATTCGAAGCAGATGGTATCACTTTGGAGAAAGATGACCCTAACTTGACGGTCTTCACATCTGCCGGTTACGTACGTATCAATGAACAGGTAATGGACATGGCCTTTGATGGAATCTACGATGTCTTAGGTTCCCGACTTTCAAGAGCAACTCTACTACCCGTACACACTCCAAGATTCAAAGACTTATACTTCCAGTTCGTTCTAGTGAAAGATGGAGATTACATCACTAAAACTATTTACTACCTCTACAATGAAACAACCGAAAAATGGGAACTGATTGAAAAAGATGGAGGATGTATCATAGACCAAGTACTTCCATATGACCCACCTTACGATGTCTTAATGGCATGGTTATGGCATGACCACGTCTGTGGAGGTAGTTCAACCGGATACATAATCACGGACTACGTCTATGACAATTTCCCGACAACTGAAGATGAACAGTATACCTACATATCTACCAATGACATCTGTAGAGATGATATTTTATCATATCTCTTGGGAATTTCCGCAGGATCTGGAACCTACTATAATCAGCGAATGGAGTCCGCAGGAAGTGAAGTTGGAATACTTAGTATCTACGACAGTGCAACAAAGACCCGAAGAGTAGTCATCCTAGATTTGGTCAGTCCCAGTTTTAACGGAGGTAACTCTTATGATAACTATATAAGAGTTTACAAAATACTCCAAAAATATAGCGACTGGAACTCACCAGAGTGTCAAGATGAGTTAGCGAGTATACCCTACATAACTCGATTACCATCAATAACTAGAGCTGCAGATACCTATGTAACTGAAGAAGAATGGCAAAGGATCATATCTGGAGATGGTGCATCAGGTAATGCCTTAGATTACATCAAAGGCTTACCGGTTCGTACTAAAGAAGAGCTAATACGCATGCAGGGAGGTTCCGAAAATCCAAATGGAGGTTCAACTTCCCAGGGAACTTCTACCGGATCTTCAACTGGTGGATCTTTAATTGGTTCATCCAATGGATCGAACACCAGCAGATTCGCCAGCGGCTCTGTGGGCGATTCAGGAGCCAACGTAAGTGCAGCTACTGAAACCACAACCACCCCTTCTGCCGGTGATAGTGGAGCAGCCTATGAAGTCACCAAAGCATCATCCGAAGGTGTTGATAACACTCCATGGGGTACCTATGCTGTGGTAGGAGTCCTATCTGTTCTGGTTTTAGCTGGAGTAGGATTCTTCTTTAAAGGCAACATGTTTGGCAAATAAAAACCTATTTCCCCCTTTTCTTTTTTTAATATAATCTAATGTATGTTTTTTTGAGTGGTTTCACTTTTGAATTTTTAAAATTAAATTCTGTTAAAAATTCATTTAAAAAGATATTGATTAATATCTAAAATTTGAAAACTTTTTTTGTTACGTAATCTTTTGATAGTAATATATAATCCTGTTTTATTCCTCATTAGTATTACTTTTAGTAAATTATTACCGTAACATCTTTTTTTGCCCTAAAAGTAATAATAAAAATAAAATAATAAGTATTATATATGGGGAGATTCCATCCCACTATCATAAGAAGATATGGTGTGTGAATACCATCTTAAATGAAACGGGGAGGGAAATACTCTAAAAAGCTGTAAAAACTAGTAATTCTGCAAATAATTGGTAATATTTGGAAAAGGAGATTGATGCATTAGATTTTCAAAATAGGAAAAATCGTTTAAAAATGACAAAAAAGGGGTGATAATAAATGAAACATAAAATAACAGCATTTTTTTTATTTATGATTTTTTCACTGGTACTTTGTGGTGTGGTTTCTGCTGCTGACAATAATACAGTCCTGAATACCACCCATAGTGGCACAGTATCTGGTGATCTTTACGTGAATGCCACGCAACCTGTGGGATTCGCTGATCAACCCAGTAGTGGGGTGACCAGCCGGGAATTCAATCAGACTTATAATTTACCAACCAACGAGTCCGCCCAGGGGACTGATATTGAATGGGCGGAGATTTATGTAAATATTTACTCTGGAAGTGGAAGTGCTAACTGGCCAGTAAACGCCACCATCCTGTTAGATGGGGATGGGGATGGTATTTATGAGACTACTTTAGGTAATGAACTGCTGACGTCCACTAGATATACTAAAGACGGGTCAGTTATCTGGATAAATGACCACTGTACAAGAGTCTACTCTGATTACCAATTATGGTACGATGTCACAGGACTCATAACTTGCAAAAATCCCTCTATTTATATTAAAACTGAACAGGTGGGAACTGAGACATTTGATGGAAGATTAAAAATGATTGCCCTCTTGGTGGCCTATAATGATGGGGACAATGACAAAGTGGATTACTGGGTTAACGACGGCCAGGACTGGATAAGTAGTGGCACATCACAGACTACCTTTAATACCAGTAATGTTCTTGCCAGTGCCACCAACGCTACCTTGAATACTGTGGCCTTATCCAGTAAAGATGGAACTTATGATTTCAACGGTGAAACACACAATGGCACAGACCCAGTAGCGCCTGTTAACTATTTTGTTACTCACATGTGGAATGTTACTGCCAATGTAACCCGTGGAAATAACAGTACATTAACCTACACTGCTGGAAGTGGGTCATTTAAGAATGTGCTTGCAACATTGGCTATAAAGGAGGCATTAGTTGTCCCGGTTGCTAATTTCACAGTCAGCAATGCTACTGGCTTTGCACCACTCCCTGTGCAGTTTACTGACACGTCCACTGGAACAGTAACTGGATGGGCCTGGGATTTTGATGGTGATGGAATTACTGACAGCACAGAACAAAACCCCACCTACACATACCGTAATGCAGGAACCTATAACGTGAACCTAACAGTAACTGGAGCCGGCAGTACCGATACAGAAACCAGAACCAGCTACATCACAATAACCGCAAACACACTTGCCGATACAGCATGGCCAAAATATATGGGAAATTCCAATAATACTGGTCAATCACCCTATAACGGACCACAAACCAATAACACACTATGGACATACAACACAGGAACCATAAACTATGCTTCTGCTGTAATTGGGGCAGATGGAACCATCTACATCGGAAGTTATGGTACTAACACATTATACGCCATAAACCCAGATGGAACACTCAAATGGAGTTACATCACTGGAGGAAAGATTTACCACTCTGCAGCAATTGCAACAGATGGAACCATCTACTTCGGAAGCCGTGATAGTAAATTATACGCGTTAAATCCTGATGGAACACTAAAATGGACTTATACTGCTGGAAGTGGTTTTTATGCACCACCCACAATCGGAACAGATGGAACTATATATATCGGAAGCGCAGACAAAAAGATCTATGCGTTAAATCCTGATGGAACAGTAAAATGGAGTTATAGTGCTGGAAGTAGTATACAAAGTTCAATAACTATTGCAACTGACGGAACTATATATTTCGTTGGCGGTTCGTCTGCATTTTATGCGTTAAATCCTAACGGGACACTAAAATGGATTTATACTTATGGTGGAACCAACCAAGTTTCTTCACCATCAATTGGAGCAGATGGAACCATATACTTTGGAACATACAATAGAGGTTTATTTGCTTTAAATCCTGATGGAACACTCAAATGGAAGTACACCTCTACTGGAAATATATATGGCAGTACACCTGCAATTGCCACTGATGGGACAATATACATTGGAAGCTATAATGGTAATTTATACGCTTTCAATCCGGATGGAACAGTGAAATGGAGTTATTCTACCGGAAGCAGTGTTAGAGGTTCAGCAGCTATTGGAGCTGATGGAACTATATGCTTCATATGTGGCAACGACATGATCTATGCATTGAATCCTAATGGAACAATGAAATGGAGTTATGCTACCGGAACAGCACAATATGGGGCTAGTTCGCCAGCGATTGCGCCTGATGGAACATTGTACATTGGAAGTTGGGATGGTAATTTGTATGTTTTCCGTAATGCTATTGCCCCTGTTGCTAGTTTCACTTCCACAGTAACCGATGGAAGACCAAGTTATATACCATTGACTTTTCAGTTTACGGATACATCCTCTAATTATCCAAAATCCTGGTTATGGGATTTCGGTGATGGAACAAACAGCACAGAACAGAATCCTTCACATACATACACTGTTGCTGGAAACTATTCTGTCAGCCTTACTGCTACAAATCCAGCTGGTAATGATACAGTAGTAAAGACGGATTATATTGTTGTAAATGAACGACCCGTTGATACTGAGGCTCCAGTAGTAACTGCCAGTCCTGCTGGTGGAATCATCACAGCAGTCACCAATGTGACTTTATCTGCTACTGATAATTGGGACTCTGATCTACCCATATATTACACCTTAGATGGAACAGACCCCACCACTTTGAGTACACTGTACACTGATCATATTACCATAACTTCAACCACTATTTTGAAGTTCATATCAGTTGATACCAGTAACAACACTTCACCAGTACAGACTGAGATTTACACGGTCAATGATACTGAGGCACCTGTTGTTGATGCTGTTCAGAATTGGACTACAGTGACATTATCTTCTACTGACAATATGGATTCGAACCCACAGATTTATTACACCACAAATGGTGAAGATCCCACCACTTCCAGTACTCCATACAGTGGTCCTATCAACATTCCTGCCTATGCAACGACATTTGTGAAGTTTATTGCAGTGGATGCTAGTGGAAATGTTTCGCCGGTGCAAAACAGGACTTACATAACATTCCATACTGATAGTGCTTTACAGACGGGTTATTATGCTGAAGGCAACGTTGGTGTGGTTATCTCTAATGGGGGCACTAGTTATGGTTGGTTCGCATATCATACCACAGAGACAGGTACTGTAAATTACACTGTCAGTAGTTTGAACATACCTGAGGGTGCAACTATACTCACTGCTCGACTATATCAGGCATGGACATGGTATGGTTACCCTGGCTACTCCTTAACCTTTAATGGTTACAATGTGACACGAACAGCTTTTTATAGTGGAACTGATGGTGTGGAAGTCTTTGATGTGACTTCATACTTCAATATATTAGGTGACAACATTGCAACCATAACTTCAGGAGGCGGTGCTAACTATGCCACAATTTTAGTAGTAGTTTATCAATCTACAACCGAACCTTACAGGAAAATCTGGGTAAACGAAGGATTCAACCTTGTTTATGAATCATGGGGATATCCAAACGGATACAGTATATTTAACAACGTAAACACCACAAATATGAAATCCGCTACAATCACCGCCATATTACCCTCCGGAGACGGTAGTGATGGGGATTCCATAAGTATAAATGGAAAATATGTTGGTCGAAACTCAACTGGTGGCAGCGACCCATCATTTAACTACTACAACGTTACTGGTGTTTTACAGGACGGAACAGACGAAATGGCAATAGGAGCAGCATCATACTACAGCCTTGCAACTGCTATACTAACAGTAACCATGGAACCAAAACCTGTTGCTAATTTCGACGTGAACATTACCAATGGCATTGTGCCTATGACCGTACAGTTCACTGACAAAAGCACCAATGCAACTGGTTGGAGTTGGGATTTCGATAATGATGGAACTGTGGATAGTAATGAACAAAATCCAGTGTACAACTACCAAACCCCTGGGACTTATACAGTTAAATTAACTGTAACTGGTCCGGGTGGCGAAGATGTTGAGGAGAAACTGAATTACATCACTGTTGTTTCATTATATGATCTAGCTGTTACTGGTGCTGTGGATGTAATCCCAACTGGTAAAAACACTGTTTTTGCTAAAGAAACTAACCCTGTCCAGTTCACGCTTAGTAACAATGGTTCGAGTACTGCTAACAGTATACTGGTCGCTCTTTATGCCAGTGATGTTTCCAGTACAGTACCCGTGGCTACAATTACTATAGGATCACTGGCTGCTGGTGCTTCAACCAATATTGAACTCATTGACCCCACTTTAAGGGATCTGGAAGGAGGCCCAGTAACTTATACTATAAAAATAGATCCAGAAAACACCATTATTGAAAATAATGAGACGGACAACGCTAAAAACAGCACAGTTAATTCTGTGAAGTACAATGGGTACAAAGGTAAACAGTACTGGGAAGGTGGTAATAATGTCACTACCCAAAGAACATACGATATTGATGGGAATGTAGTCTATTCTCAGGGTGACAGCAGTTACCATGGTGGTGGTTGGAAGGACTACACTGTGACTTGGAGTGAAATTCAACCCATTATACCCAGCACAGCCAGTATTACAGAAGCTTGGTTATATGTACCTTACACGTGGGATGAAACTGGTTTGGTGCCTAACAATCTAACTTTAACCTTCAATGGTTATGTCTTAAATTATGTAAATTGGTATGTGGATCAGGCTAACTTCGGAACCTACGCCAACTACAAGTACGGACTTTTAACCTTCAATGTAACTGGATTCTACAATAAAAATGGAGTTAACAGCCTCTTTATTGATAGGAATGGTTCTGGTAGTATTGCCATGTATCCTTGCAATCTGATGGTGATCTATGAAGACGCAAACAGTACACGTAAGCAGATTTTCATTAATGAGGAGACTGATCTTCTAGGTTTCTCACCGACCAGTTACGGAACTACTTTGGATGAAGCAACAGCTTATGTGCCTTTCACAGGTCTGGTTATAGATACCAGTAAGGTTAAAAATGCCACGTTTTATTCGTCTGCAGGTAATGCTGGCCCGGATGAGGGTAATTTCTTCTGGAATGGCAGCCTAATTACGAGTAATGCATGGAATGGGACTTCTACAGGTATTTTCACATTGGTAAAAGATGTGACCAATTACATCACCAGTACTGGCAATATAGTCGGTATTCAGGGAACTAACAGTGGGGGTATGGTTGCACTACAACAGGTACTGGTTGTGGAGTATGCTCCGGATCTGGTGGTGACCAACATCACCGCTAACAAGGGTGCTGGTGATAATCTCTTCGCTAATGAACCCAACAACATCACCATAACCATAACCAATCAGGGAGCCTCAGCCTCTCCAGAATCCACTCTCAACGTGAATATAAATGGAACCACTTACACGGTCATAGTCCCTGCCCTGAATGCAGGTGCTAGCACTAACGTAAGTGTAACTGATACAGACAGCAGAGCCAACGGAGATACAGTACCCATAAATGCTGCAACTGACCCATCTAACAACATACCCGAAACCAATGAATCCAACAACAATTATTCCGTTACCTTAACGGTTTACAACAACGGTTACAAGGGTAAACGGTATACTGATGGAGATGACATGGGGACTGAGCAGACCTTTGAAGGAAATTATGAGGTGATCTACTCCAGTGGAGATAGTGCTTACCGTAGTGGAGGAACCAATGGTTCTAACTGGAACAATGCCTACACTGTCACCTGGACCAGCACTGAACTGGTTATACCCGAAGGTGCTACAGTAGTTCAGGCCAGATTATATCAGCCTTACACCTGGAACACTGCTCTGGGAGTCCCTGACTTTGTGGCTAGTTTCAATGGAAACCTCCTGACTTACCTGGCCCATTATAATGACACTAAAGGCTATGGGACCAGTAATTATCCTTCAGGACTTTTGGTGTATGATGTGACCAGTTTCTTCCAGAATACGGGTAACACCCTAACTCTGACCAAGGGAATCAACACTACCACTAGCCTCTACGGGTCTTACATGGTAGTAATTTACCAGGATTCAAACGCCACATACAAGAGGATCTACATTAACGATGGAACAGACCTGCTATGCTCCAGCAATTCTTTCAGTGTTAATGACACCGAAGCGACGGCTTACGCCACCTACAACAATATCAACACCACCAATCTGGGCAATGCCAGTGTGGTTGTGGTTATGGCTTCAGCAGATAAGAGTGGTCAGAGCAAATTCTTCTTCAATGGCCATGAATACCCTGGATTCAACGACAGTTACAATAGCACCAGTCAGACTGGTTTCAGTGTATACAATGTATTTGGCAATGTAAACAGTGGCAGTAACCTGGCAGCTATCCAGAGTTATAACAGTGGCACCACTGGTGACAACATGGTAGCACTCAACAGCATCATGATTCTCACCTTTGACACCACAGCCCCTATAGTCAATGCCAGTCTGGAAAGTGGATTATTTAACACCACAAAAACAGTAACACTTAGTGTACTCGATGATCAGGACAGCAATCCTGTGATTTATTATACTACTGATGGTTCAACACCTACTACCAGTAGTACTGTTTATGTTGGTCCGATTGTAGTGGCTTCAACTACTACGTTGAGGTTCTTTGCTGTGGATGATGCCGGTAATGAGGCAACAGTACAAACGGAGACCTACATCATTGACACCACCATGCCCCTGGTTATGGCCACTCCTGACAGTGGAATATTTAACACCACAAAAACTGTGACTTTAGAAGCCACAGATAATGTAGACACCAATCCAGTGATTTACTACACCACTGATGGCACAGCACCTACTACTGGTAGTTCTGTGTACACTGGTCCAATTACGATGGGTACGACTACTACGTTGAGGTTCTTTGCTGTGGATGATGTGGGTAATCCTTCAATCGTTCAAACAAAGACATACACCATTGATACCGTAGCACCAGAGGTTAATGCTGACCTGGATAACGGTACTTTTGAAATTGTGAAATCTGTGAACTTGACCGCAACTGACAACCTGGACACCAATCCAACCATATATTACACCACCGATGGCACAACACCAACCACCAGCAGCACCAAGTACACAGGTCCAATCACCGTGGATAAGGCTATGAAGTTGAGGTTCTTTGCTGTGGATGATGCTGGTAACACTTCGCCTGTGGGTAGTCGGACATATGATGTCAAGTCAGACGTGTATGTGGAGGTCACAGCATCCAACGATGCACCCATTGTGGGTGATACTGTAAGATACAAGTTTAAACTGGGTAATTATGGTCCGGGAATTGCTACGGATGTGGTATTCATTTTCCAGATACCTGAAGGCATGGAATATGTGGGTGTGGTGGACAAAGACTCTGGTTCAGTTGATTACAACCCCAATAACCGTACCATAACCTGGACTCTCGATGAAGTAGCAGTGGGTGATCCCTATCTGTTGCTTGATCTGCGGGTTGTAACTGCGGGCACTTACCTGTTCCAGCCAGCAGTAGCAAGCAGTAACTACAACCCTGGATTGTTGGACCGTGTCGGTTCACTGAGATTCAGTGCTGTGGTTAGAGCAACTAGCACGGCACAGGCGGTTACTACAAATAATGTACAGGCAACCCATGTATCAGGTATAGTACCAATGCAAACTACAGGAATACCACTGGGAGCACTCCTTGTAGGTCTCTTGTGCATTGTAAGTGGACTGGGATTACGTCGGAGGTTCTAATATGCAGAAAAAAGCACCATTACTTCTCCTGGTAATGGTGTCTTCCCTGTTTTTTTTGGGAACAGTTTCCGCAGCTGAACTACCAGTAACTACCAATCAGACTGGTACAGTCTCTGGAGACCTGTATGTTAATGCTACCCAGCCCACACCATTCAATGAACAGGATCAAAATAGTAACGGGGTAACTCAGGAAGCCACATTTAATTTTGCACCTTCCGGTTACACCAACGTCACCTACGCCAAGCTGTACACCATGGTGTATGTGGCTGGAATAGATGGTGATCGTGAGTGTGTAGTTAATGTTTCATTTGATGGGAACAATGATGGTATTTACGAAACATTACTGGAGGACAGTACTATTTTGAAAACAATATCCAGTCAGGATGGTACTGTGCACTGGCAGAATGACCACATTAGCAGGGTTTACTCAGACTACCTCCTGTCTTATGATGTGACATCTTACATCAACAGCGCAACAGTGGCAGCTATAGTGCAAACTGCACGTGGTTCCAGTAACATGGATGGACGAATCAAATACCTGGCCCTGGTGGTGGCCTACAATGATGGAGACAACGATCGAATCCAGTACTGGATAAACGATGGACATCAATGGTTCAACAGTCAAAACACACGCCAAACAACCTTTGACACATCCAACATCACTACAGGTTGGGACAATGCAGAATTAGAAGTTGTCCATTCCTCAACCACAGATGCTGGCTATGAATTCAATGGGGAAACCAAAATCGGGAATAGTCCACCAGCTGGTATCTACTTCATGGTGAACACTTGGAATGTTACCGATGATCTGACTGCTGGTGAGCCCAGCACCTTAAAGTACACCCACAATCAGGGACCATCCTGTAAGATCAGCATTGCCACCTTAAAAATCCACTACACCGGATCAGTAGATCCACAATCTGACCTGGTTCAGGAAGGCTTTGTTGTTCCTGATGGACTGTTTACAAATCAGACCTACCAGTTGAATGCCACAGTATCCAACTATGGTAACACCGATGCTGGAACATTTGGGGTAACACTCTATGACAATGACCAGCTCGTGGAGAGCCAGACTGTGGATGGTCTGGGCACTGGTGCCAGTAAAATAGTTACTTTCAATTGGAAACCTAACACTGCTGGTTCACACAACCTGAAAGTCATAATTGATCTCTTGAATCAGGTGGAAGAATCCAATGAAACCAACAATCAGTTTAGCAAACTCGTCAATGTGGAAATACCAAGATCAGACCTGATAACTACCAACTTAACAGTTCCAGAAAACCCTCTGGTTAACCAGACCTACCAGTTAAATGCCACCATCAAAAACCAGGGACTGGCTGATGCCGGATCCTTTGTGGTGGAACTTTACGATGGTTCTAATTTGGTGGATAGTAAAACTGTGAATGGTTTGGTTGCTGGGGGTACTAAAACACTTCAATTTAACTGGAAACCAGGTTCAATCGGTTCACACACCCTCAAACTCTTACTGGATGCCACCAACCAATTAAATGAATCCGATGAGAGTAACAATCAGTTCAACAGGTATGTGGTCATGGATGCGGACAATATCATAAACGTTTTCCTTATCAGTGATTCTCCCGGTACCAACATAGCCAACATGGCAGCCAAGGATATACTGGATGAACTTCAAGGCACAGTTTCCATACACCTTCGCAGCTGTGCCCAAGTGGAAAAAATGACTGAAGATGAGCTCCGGGCTTATCTGGCTTCATGTGATATATTCATTGGAGAATGGATAACCACTGATGCAGCAACCCTCCTCACCCAAGTTTTAACCAAATATCCGGAAATTGCCAATAAAGAAAATGGAGTTTTCCTTATACTGGAACCTCCGGTATCAACCACCAGTTCCACAGCGAGTTTAATGAGATTTTCTACGATTAATGGTGTTAAAATCTTAGAAAACTTCACTGATGCGGAGTTATTAGATTATTACTCTAAAACCAACCGGGGAAACACAAACTACACGGCAGCGGTGGATTACATGGCAACTGTGAACTTCCCTGCTGTTTACAACATAGCAACTCTCTATAAAGATCTAAATGACAAGAACAGTATTGAAAACCAGATATTATGGGCCCTTGGCCTGATAGGAATAGAAACTCAGTTTGATCTGCCCTCTTACTCTTCTGGAAAACAGGATTACGGGATCTACCGGTATCGATGGTACACCCTGGAAGAGTACATGGCAACCTACTTTGACAGCAGTAGACAGGGAACAGTGGGACTTATTGAAAGTACCCAGTATGTTAATTCCCAGATGCTCCAGACTTACTATGCTATAATAGAAGCCCTGGAAGCACAGGGTCTTAATGTTATACCGGTAACTGCCTATGGTGCAACCACTGCCCAGTTAAATATCATGGTCCAAGCCTTTACCAACGCCACCAGTTATGAAAGTTTCATTACTAATTCAACAGCTTATGCAATCTACGTGGATTCAATAGTGGAAATGGCAGCATATGGATTAGGAGGAGACTCTTTCACAGAAGTGGTCAATTTTTTAAGTGTACTTAACGTGCCGGTGGTAAGGGCTATCCATTCCAACTCCATCACCAACGAACAATGGGAACTGGAAAGCACAGGACTGCCCACTGAGGATGGGAGTAAATGGTGGCACATAGCTATACTAGAAGCCCAGGGAATAATAGAATACACCTTTGTGGGTGGTGCATCTACGGAAATTGATGCAGATACTGGTGCAGCCATTGATGGTTACATCCCTCAAGAGGAAAATATTGAATATATGGCCAAAAGGGTGGCATCATGGGTTAAACTGCAGTACATGGATAATGCCAGCAAACTTATTGCTCTCATATACTACAACTATCCTCCTGGAAAAGACAACATTGGTTCCAGTTATTTAGACACAGTAACCAGTATTTACAACTTGCTTTTAGCCCTGAAATCTGAAGGTTACACTGTGGAAAATATTCCTTCCAATGTAACGGCATTGGAAAACCTTATGATAAATCTGGGAAAAAACGTTGCCAACTGGGCTCCAGGGGAATTAGAAGCTATGCTGGAAGATTCTAACCTGATACTTTATCCAGTGAGCGATTACCGGGAATGGTTCCATCAATTAGATGAGATGACCCAACTACAAGTTACAGAAGGACCAGTAGCTTACATTGGAGAATTATGTAAAAAAGCAGTGGAACTTAATTACACTTCAGAAATAGTTTCCAGAATTGATAGTTGGTATTCTGGGGTTAAATCACTCATCCCCGATGATAAATTAAACATAGCCACTCCTATACTGGAAAATATTGTTGCATCACTTAAAAACTATATAACTTCCCATAATTCTGCAGACTACACTACCTATCTCAATTATAAAGAACAGTTCCTGGCCCTTAACATCAACGGAACAACTGGCTGGGGAGAAGCCCCTGGCGATATAATGGTAGTGGAAAAAAATGGTATTCAGTACTTTGTGATTCCCGGATTGAAATTTGGAAACATTTTCATAGGTCCAGAACCACAGAGGGGATGGGAAGCAGATATTAACATGCTTTATCATAGCAGTGTGGTTGCCCCCCCTCACCAGTACCTGGCATACTATGCCTGGCTACAGGAACAGGGAACTGATGCTATGGTGTTCATGGGGAGACACGCCACCCACGAGTGGTTACCTGGAAAAGAACTAGTACTATCACCCCATGATTTCCCCAGTGTATGTGTTGGTAGTGTGCCTCAGATCTACTTCTACATCGTCGATGGCCTGGCTGAAGGTATACAGGCAAAAAGAAGGGGTTATGCAGTTATAATCAGCCATCTAACTCCTCCAATGACGTTCACCAGTCTATATGGAGACCTAGGAACCCTGGCCACATTGAGTGATCAGTACGACGGAGCCACCAGTAATGAGAAAACAGAGATCATCACCCAAGTCAAATCTCTCATATCCAGCAATAATTATGATCTGGGAGTGAATATCAGTACATTGAATGATGAGGAATTGATGGTTGCACTGGAGGATTATTTGTCTGATATTCAGAGTACACTATATCCTTATGGTTTGCATGCCATTGGACAGGCCTGGACATCCGATGAAATAGCGTTACTGGTAACATCCATACTATCAGTGGATTTTAAGATTACCAATTCTACTGAAACCACCACCCTCCATGATGAAATATCCAAGATACTGAATGGAAAACCCTACGATGATCTGACGGTTTTAGAAAAGGAAGAAGTACAGGAAAAATGTTTGGAGGTGGTTATATACCTCATAGGTGGGGATGTGAACACAGTGGCGAATTTACTAACATCATCACCCAGTACCAACCTCCTATTTGCCCTGCAGATGGCCAAATATTACATCTGGGCCATAAATCAGAGTGTTGAAAATGAGGTGACCAGTTTCCTGAACGCACTTAATGGAGGGTACATAATTCCCGGGGCAGGCGGGGATCCAGTGGCTAATCCTGATGTTTTACCAACTGGAACCAACTTCTATGATGACCAGTCTGCAGAAATACCCACTGAAGAGGCTTATGAATATGCAAGGCAACTGGCCTTACTGCTTCTGGCAGATATAACCGATGCTACTGAAAAAGTTGCTATGGGTATCTGGTGTGTGGAAACAGCTCGTGATGATGGTTCACTGGTTTCTGTAGTACTATATCTACTGGGGATGAAACCAGAGTGGTCCGATTCACCCAGTGCAGGTGTTGATGGTCAGAAACTCAAAGAAATGCCAGTCTATGTTGAACTAAATGATCTGGTGAGACCAGATGGTTGGGAGAAAAAACGTATAGATGTCACCATTATAACCAGTGGTCTTTTCCGGGATCTTTACAGCAGACAGGCCCAGCTACTGGACAATGCCTTCCGTGTGGCCCTGGCCAGATCCTACTACACCATAACCAACGATGCTACACTCCAGGCAAAATATGGTAATCAGCTTAAAATAGCTCTAAATGCTATAATGGATGATATTGGTTACTATGGTGCAGGATCAGAATCTCTTTCTGACAACTTCGTGGCCCAACACTGGGTGGAAGACTTTGAATACTACCTGTCCCTGAATATGACTGCCGAGGTGGCTGGAGAGATGGCCATAACCCGAATATTCGCTCCTCCTGAGGGTGATTATGGTGCAGGAATCAGTAAAGCAGTTTCTGAAAGCTGGACATGGGAAGATAGAATGGAACTGGGAGAATTCTACATTAACCGTATGGCCAACATGTACAGTCACAACAACTGGGGTGCCAATAATGCGGTGGTTTTCAGCCGTGCCCTCAGGGGAATAGACACAGTATTCACCAGCAGAAACACTAACCTCTACGGAGTTCTGGATAATGATGATTTCTTTGATTACTGGGGAGGATTATCCATGGCTCTGGAATACGTCAATGGCCAGGCACCCAAGATGTATGTACTGGACTACTCTAATAGAAACGATCCGGACTCCATAACTCTAGAACAGTACATAAATCGTGAATTAACCACCCGTTACTTCAATCCTGGCTGGATTCAGGGAATGATGAATGAAGGGTATAGTGGGGCACGGTACATGTCCAAAAAATTCATAAGCAACCTTTTAGGATGGCAAATGACACGACCAGGTTCTATTCAAAACTGGATGTGGGATAAGGTAGTGGATATTTACTTGAAAGATATCTACAATATGGGTGTAACATCCTTCCTAAAATCAGGTAACAATGCTTATTCCATGATCAGTTTAACTGGAACTCTTTTAACCGCTGCATTTGAAGGTTACTGGACCACGGATCAGGCTACATTACAATTAGTAGCCAACACCTGGGCGCAGATGATCATTGATCATGGTGTGGCCTGCTGTGATTGTAGCTGTGGTAATCTGGCTATGATGAAGTGGGCTACCACCCACGTAAATGCCGATCTCCTTGCTCATTTAAATTCCATGCTTTATGAGGCCACACAACAGGCACAGTTTGCACCAGGACAAACTCCGCAGTCAAACCCTACTGGTTCTACTTCAACGGCTTCCCAGTCTTCAGTTTCTCAATCTTCTTCCCAGTCCCAGGATAGCGGATCCTCTGGTTCAAGTTCTGCTGGAGTGGAAGAATCAGAAAGTGCAACCACTCCGGGTGAAGAAGGAGAAGGCAAAGCCTACGAGGTTTCCCAGCAGAGTTCCTCATCAGGAACATCAGAATCAGGTTTACCCATAGCAGCCATAGTTGGGGTAATTGCCCTGGTTTGTCTGGTGGGATTAGGGTACTTTAGGGGTAATTTTAAGGGAAAATAATCAATCCTTCCCCCTTTTTATTTTTTAAAAGTAAAACTAGTTTTAATTACTTAAGTAAGGATCTTAAATCACACACTAATTAATTAAAATTTACTTTAATAATTTTAAAGTAAAATGGAAATATTTATATTCGGGGCACAGGATATTATTAAAAAGATTGAAATTTTCAATACACGGAGGTGTTACTTTTGGTTGAAAAAAAAGAACCCGCTGAAGGATGGCCGGTTATAAATGGAGATTACATAGTAGGGGATCCGAAAAGCTGCGTGGCTGGAGCTACACTGGCATCCCACATTGAAGAGGTCCTGGTGGATGCCGGAGCAGCCATTGCCGGTCCCTGTAAAACCGAGAACCTGGGGATCGAAAAAATGGTGGCCAACCTTATTTCCAATCCCAACATCAGATTTCTGTTGCTTTGCGGGTCAGAGGTGCAGGGACACATCACTGGTCAGAGTATTGAGGCCCTCCATGCCAGTGGAGTAGATCCAGAAAAAAGGAAGATAGTGGGGGCCACTGGAGCCATCCCCTTCATAGAAAACTTACCTGATGAAGCCATTGAACGTTTTCAGCAGCAGATGGAAATAGTGAGTATGATCGATGTGGAAGATGCCGAAGCCATTCAGTCAAAGGTTAAGGAGTGCATTGAAAAGGATCCCGGGGCAGCAGAATCAGAAACAATGATCATCAAGCTGGATGAAGATGATGTGGTGATATCCACTAGAACAGAAGGGGAACCAGCAGAAAAAGGATTGTCTTATTTTAAACCATTTTCAATGGTGGTTTGCCTGGAAAAGAATACTTAAAAAATAAATAATCCATATATCCTTTTTTTAACTAATTTCACATCTTCTTTTTTTAGACACTTTATCATTAATCTTTTATAACATCACTAACCATTCATCCTTCGTTTAAAGAAATAATACACCATGAACTGAGTTTAATCCAATTTTGAATAATTGAATCATCCTCCTTTAGCAGTACACTGTAATCTGGCTTT
>Ga0228535_1000125_pt1:150000-157500 | contig 242693 bp, 232 predicted proteins | sample SJ1metagenome_FD_168457 | JGI IMG/M metagenome (GOLD analysis project Ga0228535, IMG submission 168457) | Enriched culture of PCE-dechlorinating microbial communities from Ithaca, New York, USA - SJ1 | ecosystem: Engineered > Modeled > Simulated communities (microbial... >...
AGTACAGTACGTAAACTGCCGGGTGTATGATGGTTAGTTTCACTGTTGACCTCCATTAATGGTGTGATAATATTTAAAATAGATTTAAGGGACCTATCTGGTATTAGGTCCCTCATGGCACCGTTAGGAAAACTGCGGAGGTTTACTGGACCCTATTGGTGTCATTTTTTTAATTATAGGTGTATGGATTTGTCAACCATTCCTTGGACTTACTATTATATAAACTTTACTTGATTATTTTTCAACTATAATGGAAATTTATATATTTCATTATTTTTCAATAATGTTAAGGAAAAAATTTAATTATGTTTTTCTTATCAAACTGAAGGAGGTGCCCATTTTTATTCACAAATAAGTGTATCTAAATTTTATTTTCAGTCTTCAGGTATTGAAAATGAGATTTTTATCAAAAGAATCGTAAAATGGTTCAAATTTAAATAAATTTACGGAGGCGTAAAATATGGATAAAAATGCTAAAATTTTATTGTTGGGTGTTGGGGGGCTTTCGTTTTTGGTTGTGTTGGCTGTGGCCATGCTGGTTGTTGTGTCGTCTTCTGGGGGTGGTACGGTTGCGGTTATACCAATTCAGGGTGAGATTGGGTATAGTTCTTCTAATGTTTTGGGTGGGGGTGTGGTTAATCCGGATGTGGTTAAGGAGCAGATTAGGGGTGCTGAGGATGATGGTTCGGTGTGTGCGATTTTACTGGAGATTAATAGTCCGGGTGGTACGCCTGTTGCCAGTGAAGAGATAATGAATGAGATTAAAAATTCTAAGAAACCAGTGGTATCGTGGATAAGTGATTCTGGGGCATCGGGAGCATATTTGGCTGCGACTGGTTCGGATAAAATAGTGGCTAGTAACTCTTCAATGGTGGGGAGTATTGGTGTGATAATGGATTTAACTAATTTGTCGGATCTTTATGAGAAACTGGGAATAAACAGGTCTTCTATTAAGGCTGGTAAATACAAGGATATGGGTGCGGATTATCGTGATCTGACTCTGGAAGAGCAGAGTATTCTTCAGGTTATGGTTAATGAGAATTATGATAATTTTATTTCTATTGTAGCTGAAAACAGAAATTTGACCCATGAGTATGTGGCTAGTATAGCAGAGGGGCGGATATACACGGGGAAACAGGCTAAAGATCTCAAGCTTATTGATGAGGTTGGTGGTAAGGATGAGGCACTTGATCTGGCTGCCAGACTTGGTGGAATCCCTGGATCCTACAAAGTGGTTACTATGAGTTCTCCCCAGTCATTTGATGATATTTTAAGCAGTTTATCCTCTAAACTCGGATATTCCATAGGAAAAGGAATGGGAAGCCTCCTAGAAGACAGTAACATCCAAAGTGCCAGATATTGAATGAAAAACTAAATTTTTTTAGATTAGAGTAAATTTTTTAATGGAGAAAGTAATCTTTAAGGAAATTGATTTTTTAAAGATTATTTTCCTGTTATAACTTCTTTCACGAATTTTTAGTTGCACGTACCTAAATATTGAATCATATTCTGTGTTATTAGATAATTGATCTAATATAATAATATGAATAAGTTATTGAATTAGATTAGATTATTTTTAATTTATTATAAACATATTTAGAAGAATTAATAAGCTTTTATGGATTATCCTGCGTTTATTTTATCTTAAAAGCAATACCAATTCTTGGAATATATTCATATAATAAAATTTAGTTGATTTTTTTTCAATTATTATGGAAAAATATTTATTGAATAATACTTTAATAATTTTGAAGCAAACTGGATTATTCAGATTGCTCGAATAAATAAAAGGAGGTGAAAATGTGAGAAAACAAGTGATTTTACTAGTAACTTCCATAGTTTTTGCACTGATACTTGCTGGTTCGGTAGCAGCAGAGGGGACAGGGGGAAATGAATCTTTAAATGAAGATGACACTGTTCAACTCACAGTAAATCTTGATTCGGGTGTAAATTCCCCTAATCCAAAAGAAGATTTAGATCCCAGGATATATGGCGTGGTAAAAGAAGTATACAATGAAACTTCCGGAAATTACACCAATCTCACCAATGCTATCCCGGTAAACGGTGCAACAATCACCATTAAAGATCCCGGTGATGATTCGGTAATTGCCACCGGAACCACCAATGCCCAGGGTGAATACGATATCAGTTTCCTGTCTGCACTCACCCAGTTCAAAGTGGAAATCGCTTACTCCACCTACAAAACCTACATTTTAAATGTAATGCCAACAGGTACACCTGTACCTGAATTCCAGTTAAACCATACATTTCTGCCAGATATAGGCTTCATATTCTCAGATCCAGAGAAAGCCACAACCATCAAGGCACTGAATAATCGAAGGTTAATCTGCATTGATGGTTGGTATGGAACTTCAGATAATGACTGGCTTATGGAGTACGTGAACTTTGCCTACCTGGACATGGCTTGTCCCGGAACAGGATGGGGAGACTCATGGTATGATGAACTCTTAAAAAGCCCGGCCAATACCAACTACATGATTTCCCATGCCCATGGATACCCCTGTGATACGGACACAGATTCATACGGCGGTGATGGAATGCACATGCTGGGTGGTCATGATACCAGTGACACGGAAAATTCTCTGGAAAATACCTACATGGGTTCTTACTACAGCCTGGCTACAGGAGATGCTCTGCAAACCAATTTCCAGTACATGATCAATTACATCTACTACTTGCTCGGTGAAACAACCATTGACCCCACCCAGAACGGGAAAGGCCCGGTAATGGCCACACCAACCTGGGGCTTGTACCATCCAGATTATCCCACTAAAATAATATCTGCATTTCCTACTCCAGAGCAGATAAAGGCATGGATAGAATCAAATCCAGGATACACTTCTTCTGCCAGTTTAAAATGGATGGAAGAAGATTACAGCAACTGGGCAGCAACATCACGAAATAATCTGTACCAGGAATTTGAACAATGGTATGACACCAACAAAACCACCCTAACCGGTCCATTCATCATAATTGTCAGTTACACCCCTGGTGGGGAAACCATAGATGCCTTAATAAGGGCATACGAGAATCAGGGCAGAGCAGTTTTAAATCTATTCCAGAGTGAACAAACACCTGCTACCAGTATTTTACTGGTGGAACTAGTTCTTGGAAAAGATGGTAACGGACCCCTGGAAAGAGGAGTATCGGCAATCACATCACTCTACAGTTTTTCACTTAACTACGCAAACTTAACAAGTGGAAATGGAGCTCTCAGCGAACTGGAAGCCATCGGCCTGTCAGTTCTCAAGGGAATTCAATTGGCTGATGAGAACAGCCTGACCAACCCTCTGGGTGCCCAAGCAGAATGGATATATGCGGTGACCATACCCTACTTTGAAGGGGTTTTCAGCCCAGTGGTACTGTCTTACCAGGATGAAAATGGAGTGGAACATCCACTTGATGCTGGGATAAAAAAAATAGTAGCCCTAACTATGATGTGGGCCAAACTAAAAGAACTTCCCAACTCAGATAAGAAAATAGCCATAATCCTTTACAACTATCCGCCAGGAAAGGCAGAAATGGGAGCCTCCTATCTGGATGTGTTCCAGAGTGTGCATGATCTCCTGGTAAAACTAAGGGATGCTGGTTATGACATTGGAACGGATGAAATACCCACTGCCAGTGAACTCTACACCCGAGTTGCGGAATTCGGTAACAAGGGTAGTTGGGCCCAGCCCCTGCTGGATCAGTATGTACAGAATAACTTGGAAAAACTACAAATCAACGGACAACTGGTTAATGCAACCACCTATCTGGCCTGGTTCAGCCAGTTACCAGTAGCCCTACAGCAACAAGTTATTGAAAAATGGGGTGATGCTCTGGGTGATATCATGGTTTCTTCTGGATCCATTGTGATTCCAGGTATAATGCTCGGTAACGTGTTCATTACGGTTCAGCCCAGTAGAGGCTGGGAAGAAGTGGAAGATTACCATGATGCATACCTACCACCACACCATCAGTATATTGCATTCTACAAATGGTTGGAGGAAGTCTTCGGGGCCAATGCCATGATACACCTGGGAACCCACGGAACCCTGGAATTCTTGCCCGGAAGAAACCTGGGCCTGCAGGAAGATGACTGGCCATTTCAGTTATCCAACATACCCAACATCAATCCTTACATTGTATCCAACCCTGGAGAAGGTTTAGTAGCGAAGGACCGAGCTAATGCACTCATAATTGACCATATGACACCAGCTATGGTAATGTCTGGATTGTACGGTGACCTGGTCATTATGCACGACTTGATCCACCAGTACAAAAACGCCCTGAACCTGGGTAACAACCAGATTTTACCAGAATTAGAAACACAGATAAAGACAAAAGCGAATGAATTAGGTCTTCAAACTCAGCAAAATGGACAAAATTTTGGAGAATGGTTGGAAAAAATACATCTACAGTTACACGAAATCGAAAACGACGTCATACCCTTAGGTCTACACAGTCTGGGGCAAGTTCTAACTGGTGAGGAACTGGTGGAAGAAATATTCACTATAGCATCCTCCATGACCCATATCATGGACCACATGAAGACCCTGCTCTACCCAGCAATAACAGTGAGCTACAGTGACCTGCATCAGTACACCCAGTACGAAGATGAACTGGAGGCTATAGATTCTCAGATCAAAACATACATAGCACGAATAGCCGATGGTGAAGATCCAAATAGTCTGGGCATTACCAATGTAGATATACTCTCTGATCTGGTATATTGTAACCAGACCATCAACAAAATCAGAGAAAATCAGGAATGGAAGAATCTACTCAATGCTCTTAACGGAGGATTCGTCACATCTGGTCTGGGAGCTGACCCGGCGTATGCCGATGTATTACCCACTGGAGTGAACTTCTATGCTACCAACCCCGCGAAAATGCCCACCAAAGCTGCTTGGGAAACTGCCAAAAAAATAGTAGATCAGCTGTTGACTGATTACTACCAGGAACATGGTAAATTCCCGGAAACCATAGGGATGGTCATGTGGGGAACCGAACTACTCAGAACCGATGCCATAGCTCTAGCTGAATTTCTGTACCTTTTAGGTGTGCAACCCGAGTGGGATGATAATGGAGATGTTAAAGCTATTTCCCAACTGATTGCACTGGAGAACTTGACCATCACCATTGACGGAAATACCCTGCTACGGCCACGTATTGATGTTTTCACCACTGCAGTTACCAGTAACGGGATCTGGATCAACCTCATGAACAGTGCGGTTAAATTGGCAGCAGAAGCACCCGGAGAAACCATGGACCAGAATTACATCAAAAAACACCTCTCTGAAAACGGTTCTTTAGACCGTATCTTTGGTCTGAGGGGGCTGGTTTTAGAGGGAACTGGAATCTCTGATCTGGTACCAAACACCAGTAAATGGAGCACCATTGATGAACTGGTCAGTGTGTATTTTTCCCGTGTGTCCTATGCTTGGAGAAGCACCGATAACGGTGTCAGCATCCAGCAAAACAGAAACACCTTCCAGTACCTCTTGGGAAGTATGGACATTTTAACTCAAACCATTGACAGCACCTGGAGATTACTGGATACCGATGATTACTACGACTGGTTTGGTGGAATGTTACTGGCCTCCCAGAGTCTGGGTGGAACTCCCGATGCCATACTGGCGGATATTAGGAACAAAAACAACGTGGTAACTCGAAATGTACAGGAAGAGCTTGAACTGGAGATAAGATCCCAGTTACTAAATCCAACCTACCAGGACTCGTTACTGAGTACTGCCAGTGGATGGATGGAATATGCCTCTCGTTATGAGAATCTTTTTGGAATGCAGGCTACCACGGGATGTGTTTCTAATCAGATGTGGACTCTGGCGGCTCAAAATCTGTTGAGTGATCGATTCACTGCAATGACAGATTACCAGGCCTATGCCATTCAGAGTATGCTAGGATGGGTCATTGAAGCTTCCCGGAGAGGTATGTGGCAGGCAGATCCTCAACTTTTAACTGCCCTGAAAGATAAGTACATGCAAATCGCCACAGATTACGGGGTGTGCTGCTGTCACCATACTTGTGGAAACCTGGCATTTAACCAGTACATGGTTATGGGTTCATCACTGAGCACAGCCCAGTTGCAACAGTTTTCTGCAGTTTTGCAGGGTGCAACCGGTGAATTAATCACAGTGGGAAGCACCGGGCAAACGGGTCAGAATGGTCAAAACACGGGTCAAACCAGCAGTAATGGTCAAAGTCAAGCTGGAACTTCAGATTCAGGTAGTATTTCCCCCGAAGATGTCAGTGCGGCCCAGACAACTTCAACTTCAGGACAGCAGGCAGGGTCCACTGGAGATGGTAATGCCCATGAGGTATCTCGGGTAGGCCAACAGTCTTCTGGACAATCCAACATGCCCATTGTGGCTCTGGTAGGAGTTTTGCTTCTGGTAGTCCTAGTTGGTTTTGGATATTTCCGAGGCAATATCAGAGAATTCTTCAGAAAATAAGCAATATTCTCCCCTTTTTATTTTTAGGGATTTTTTTATTCTTTTTTTATTCTTTTTTCTGGATTAATTATTATCATCAAAATCTTTATATTCAACTATAATTTAATTAATTTCAAGCATATTTGAATAATTTTCAACTTTGCTTAAATAACAAAAAGGAGGTGAAAATCTTGAGAAAACAAACGATTTTACTAGTAACGACAATTGTTTTCGCACTGCTTCTGTGTGGAGCAGTATCAGCAGAAGATTCACAGGGGGTAGGAGGTATTAGTAATGATACTCAAAATTCAAGTTCCAATAGCAGTGAAACACTAATTGACCCCGAGATAACACTGAACATAACTCTGGAACATCCCGAGGCACTGGAGGATAATAGGTTACCATCAGTAAATGTAACTGACAGTAACGGGAACGTGGTTAACGGAGCAACCGTAACCAGTCTGGGTAATCACCTTTACCGGGTTAACTTCGCCAGCAGTCAGAACAGTTTCATCCTGAACATAAGTGCCCTGGGACATGTACCTCAGACCGTGAATGTTTTGGTTTCTAAGAGGGATGCAACGGATCCCACACTCTATGGTTCCGCAAATGTGAATTTGAGGGCTTATAATCTGCTTATAATAAGTGGATGCCCAAACTATGCCAAACCATTCGTTGATTCCAACAAAAAACTCAGGGAAAGGGGTTACTACTTCAACTTGAACTTCTACACCAATGAAGATCTCACATCTGCCGATATCCGGGCGAAAATAAAACAGCTGGCATCCAAGGCGGATCTAATAATCATAGAGATGATCAGTGAATCCAGCACACTATCCAATTTAATGCCACTTTTATCAGATCCAAATGCTAAAATAATGGCTTTAAGATGTGGAGTTGCATTTTTGAACAATACAAGTATTGATTCCAACGACACAGAGCTTCGTGCTTATTGGGATGGTACTGGTGCAGATAACATGGAGAAGTTCCAGCTCCGGGCACTTCAAAGGGTTGGTATGTTAGTTGAGGCTTCTGAAGACCTCAA
>Ga0228535_1000125_pt1:167500-170000 | contig 242693 bp, 232 predicted proteins | sample SJ1metagenome_FD_168457 | JGI IMG/M metagenome (GOLD analysis project Ga0228535, IMG submission 168457) | Enriched culture of PCE-dechlorinating microbial communities from Ithaca, New York, USA - SJ1 | ecosystem: Engineered > Modeled > Simulated communities (microbial... >...
TGGTAAACACCACATTGGCGTTGAGGGCACCATCATCAAAGCTATGTATATTGTAACTGTTGCATCCAAAAATGCCCATGACCTGTTTAAAGGAGTCTTCCCGGATCAATTTCTTTCTCTCGGATGCAGTGGCATTGGCGGGAATTGATACACTGTAGTAGTTAGTTACCGTGAGTAACTGGGAAGTTACGGCATCACCAGAAGTCATGAGCTCGAAGTGTATTGGGGAGCCATCCTCCATTATCCTCTGAACAGTTCCACCCGCCCCTATGGTTTCATCATCAGCGTGGGGTATAATGAAAGCCACCTTCTCTGGTGTGGATGAGGTGTTTCCCGTCCCATTATCCGCAGTTTGGGTGGTATTATTACTGTTATTGGACTGAATACCCGAAGATCCATTTTCTGCCGAGAAGGTAGGGAATAATGCAATGAATAAAATCAAGGGTATTGCCAAGAGTAAGATGATTATTGTCTTTTTCATTTTCATAACCTTAAATCTATGCCTATCCAAATCTATAATCTATTTAGAGCCAATTAAATATAAATAGGTTGCTGTATTCCTCTTATCAAATTTATCTTCATTTAAGGAGGGGCAGCTTGCCCATTATCTATTCTTATTCTTTAGAAAAAATATAAAAAAGGTTAGAAAAGATTTTTTATTAGATATCTATGTTACAAGGGGTCCACTGCAGTTAACTGGCAGTGAACGTACCTTTCTGCTGCAGTGTAACCTGGAGGCCAGCAAGTTCCCAGCACCAACTCCTTTTGGCCGGCAGGGAATTGAATGAGGTTGGTCTTGTAATCGTATCTAATATCGTTGTTGGAAACCACTTGGTAGGTGTATTTCTTCTGGGTTAGATAATCATTGATGTAAATCTTATCTCCCACCTGCAGGTTTTCAATGTGATTGAATGGTGCAGAATATCGGGTATGGTGTCCTAACAATCCCACTGAACCTTTCTGACCAGGGTAGAAACTCTTGGGTAAACTACTGCTCGGGTCAGAATAGTGGTAAACCGCGTCCATGGCATTTAAAGTGTCAGAGCGAATATTCCAGGTTACTCCCAATCGGGGTATGGTCACCGTGGCGAAGGTGGGCATACTGGACAGCTGGGCAGAGTTGATCTGGAGACTGTTTTTAACAGCATCCACTGCTGCACTGGTTTCGGATCCTTTCAAACCTTTCAGCAAGGACTCAACACTGAATCCTTCCTGCGGATAACTGAACACTACACTGTAAAGTGCTCCATTAGTGTTAACCCATATCTCCTTTTGTTCGGAGGTGGAACCATTACCCTGGACCTGATAACTATTATAATAACCAGTGTTCCCCTTCATATCGATCTTGTTACTGGAAGCGAGTTTTACGTTACTTTCTGACTCCTTAACCAGTTCTGGAACGAAATCCGTGGAAACATTGTATCCGGAAGGTATAACCTGACGGTTGACCGTGATGTTCATCCCGGTTTCCGGGTCTTTAAAGGCCACTATTTGAGCTCCCTGAGTTGGAACTTGCTGCCAACTGGAGGGATAGTCAAAGGAAACCTCCCCATTCTCGTAGTGTTTGGTTTCTATCTTGGCACTGCCCGAGGTCATGGTGATAGCCACTAGAACTACCACCAAAACCGCAATCCCAATTAAAACATACTTCTTCAAATAAAAATCTCCCTAAAACTTTTTTTTTCCTTGAATTAATTGATTTTACTTTGATTAGATAATATTAAGTTGATAAGCACGGAATAAATCGAAAAAACCTTCCCCTTGAAAATTTTTTAAAAAACCACATTTAAGTGTTTTATTTTGTGTAGATACTCCACATTAATAAAAGTTATGATCACCAGTTTAACAGGGTTCTCCTCAGTTCTTTCTCTGATTCGGCGATTAACTCAATCTTTTCTACTTTGATTCCCCGGTCGTTTAAGTATCCTGCTAATTCCACGGGGCTGGTACTTTCATCCACATCGGTAATCACTGAACTGTTTTCCCGGCAGATGGTCTGGGCACCGTAGAGTTCTAAGGCCTCCTGGGTTTTTTCCAGGTCATCGGTTTTCAACCGGAAGGAACGGGTTTTATGGGAGATCTGGGCAATGTCAATGTTCAGTCTTTGCAGTACCACCAGAACGTGCTTATCCAGAGCAGCTTCCAGAACTTCAACGTCAATGATATCCTTTTTCAGGTTGATACGCACTGATTGACAGATCTGGGCCACATCACGGGCGTGGGCGAAACTGGGTTGCAGACCTTCCCCTCCATTGTTTTTGGGCTGGTAAACCTTCATGAACCTTCCCAGGATTTCTGGTTGGTAAGTCTCCCGGAGATCCTCTAAATTTCTGCGGAAAACCTCGGTCACCTCTTCCACCTCGGGATTTTTAAGGAAAATATGAAGGGGGGCCCGGCGAAGGTGGGCTTCATCCATGATACTTATGTCCAGGTTGGTGGAGAATGCCGGGATAAAGTGAGTGTGCAGTATAACCGGGATACCCCGGACATAGACCACGTC
>Ga0228535_1000125_pt1:175000-200000 | contig 242693 bp, 232 predicted proteins | sample SJ1metagenome_FD_168457 | JGI IMG/M metagenome (GOLD analysis project Ga0228535, IMG submission 168457) | Enriched culture of PCE-dechlorinating microbial communities from Ithaca, New York, USA - SJ1 | ecosystem: Engineered > Modeled > Simulated communities (microbial... >...
CACCGGGTTAAAAACAACATGCAGATCATTTCCAGTTTACTCAACCTTCAGAAACAGTATGTTAACGATGAAGAGGCGGTAAACGTTCTTAAAGAAAGTCAGAACCGGGTTAAATCCATGGCTATGATCCATGAAAAGCTCTATAAATCACGCAACTTTTCTGAAATTAACTTCGCAGACTACATTCGGAGTCTGGTTTCTGATCTCTTCTACTCCTATGGTGTGGACTCCAACCGGATCCGGACCATCATTGTACTGGACGAAGTGATGATGGGACTGGAAACAGCTATTCCCTGTGGATTGATTGTCAGTGAACTGGTTACCAACACCCTGAAGTATGCATTCCCCCATCAGGAGGAAGGAGAATTCAGGATAGAACTCCATGCTTATGAAGACGGTTTTTACGAGTTAATAATCAGTGATAATGGAGTGGGAATACCAGAAAACTTTGATCTGGATGAAACCGAAACCCTGGGCCTGCAACTGGTAAAAAGTCTGGTAAATCAGTTAGAAGGAACAGTGGAGTTAATCCGGGAGGGTGGAACCATGTTCAAGATCAAGTTTAAAGAGTTAGAGTATAAAGAAAGGATTTAGGGAAAATAAATAATAAATACAAGTTTTAAATTAATGGAATTACTTTCTGAAGTTAGAAACATCCTGCAGAATCTCGTTAACCCAGAACAGTTTCAATTGCAGAACTTACTCCACAATTGCATAACTTAATCCAGAACATCCCAGGCACTGTTTTTTATTCCCAGATCATTTAACTGGTCTTCAACTGATTCTTCCCTACTGTAAGGTAATATCTGTCCAGTCATATGGGGATGGGATTGTTTCAATGATTTTAAGTTCTGTTCTGCCACTTCCTGCCAGAGTTTCAACCAGCCTTTCCCTGTTTTTTTTAGTTTCTGTTCCTTAATCCCCAGATGTTCCCTCCACAGGGAATCTCGCAGTTTTACAATCTCGTCACTGGCATATCTATTTACTCCTGGTAAAATGACGTTCATTTCCATGTTACGATGGAATTCCAGGTCAAAAAAACCTTCCAGTTCATTCACATGGGTGAGGGAGGAACCATCCAGGTTGGCTGTACCCACCGTGGCCCAGATATCATCTACCACTGCCACCTTGGTGTGCACGTACACTGGTTGCATGGTAAAATTCTGTTTCTCCCATTTGGTGGACCACAGGGTGAAAAAGCCGATCTGGGGATGGTCCAGAATATCTTGAAATGTTTTTATCCCCACCCTCTCCAGGCACTGGTTCTGCCACCCTTTGTATCCGGGGTTGTCCGGGTTCTCGTTCATGACCACTATGACCTCTAAGTCATGGTTACGGTCCATCACACTTTTCAAAGCTTTAATTATGCTCTTGTTGGTTAAAAACTGGTTTTCAAGGTATATGAATTGTTTAGCCTGGGCTAATGCCCGGCGGTAACCTTCAAAGATTCCCAGTTCACCCTCTTCATTCAATGTTTCGGGGGTAACTGATCGGACCATCTGCACCGGTGTTTTACCGACAGTATTGGAAACTGGATTCCTGATGGGGGGTTCTATTTTTCCCTGTCCCTGGTATTCTTCCCGGGCAATGTAATTCCACATCTGGCAGAAAAATTCTTCCACATGGTAAACTGCCCCTCCCCTCAATTTTATGGACACGTCATGAACTGGTCGAACACCCGGGGGCTGGCGTCGCGGGTCTTTGATTATATGCTGTGGTGAATCCCAGTAATCCTTTTTAAAGGGGGATCCAATCACGTAAGCCTCTTCACCATCAACCACCATGGTCTTGGCGTGCATCACATGTAGACCATGGGACTTAAATTCACGGATATCCACAGAACTATCCTGGAAGAATTCTTCCATCTGGGAATAACTATCCGGCACTGCCAGATTTTCATTTAGAATTATTTTAACATCCACTCCCCTTTCTGCTGCTTCCTGAAGTGTGCGGGTTAAAACAGCTTGAGGGCGGAAATTATCTACTTCACTGGTGAAGGTGGCGATAAAATCTGTCTCAAATTCAAACTGGGTAAGGTAAATGTAGGACTGGGCCTTCTCCACGGATTCAACTACTCTTTCCAGTTCTAGCTGGTTATCAACCAGGACTTCCACCTGATTATCAGTGGTGAACCTGGATTTCCGGGAGCCGCCCAGGGTAACGTACCATCCTTCGGCCCATTTACGGGGGATGATGATATCTTCCATGGTCTTCATGGTTTCAGATACTGCGATGTGCTTTTCTGTTTTTTCCAGTTCCGATATCCCCAGAACATCTTTAACCACCACCTGTACAGTGGGTTTATCATCCAAAATATTCTGATAACTATCTGGGGAGTATAATAACCTATAATGGCCCTGACTATCAGTTTCAGACTCAGCTAACACCTGTTGGTCTTTAAGTGAAACCGGGGAGATTTTATCCAGTGCCTTCACCACCCGGCTACCTTTTAGGGATGATTCAATTTTTCCCGCACCTTCCACCTGAACCACCAAACCCTTCAGAGGATGGCCGTTTTCATCCAGAACATTACCTTCCACTCCCCTATTTGATATTTTAATCCCCTCCTAAAGTATATCTTATTTTTAAGAATATGAACAATTAACTTTCTTTATACTATTAAGTCAGTTCTACTGGTTAAATTATGGTACTCCAATCTTCTAATCCTTAAAATTTTTAGTCTTTTTCTCTTTACAGTCCATTTAGGGGTTTTATTTAGGTTTAGATAAAGGGGTATATTTAAATAGGCTAACATCCCAATTCTCTACTAGAATAATTTAAATTCTATTCTCCTTAGATGATTTTAGAATGGTATAAAAGGTCCTAAAAAGGGCTTTAAATATAGTTGAGAACTGGTGAATCAATGAAAATCGGAATGTCACATGGGGCTGGCGGAGAAATAATGCAGGGCCTCATTTCAGATATAATTCTGGGAAACATAAAAAACAAGAGTGTCAATGGTGGAGTAGGCCTGGAAGCCCTGGATGATGGAGCTACCATTCCCCTGGGTGAATATGAAATCGTGATAAGCACCGACAGCCATACCATCGATCCATTATTCTTCCCAGGAGGAGATATTGGCCGGATATCCATGGCCGGTACAGTTAATGACGTGGCCATGATGGGTGCCCGTCCCCTGGCCATAGCCAATGCCATGGTAATCAGTGAAGGATTTAACGTGGACGACCTGGAACGTATTGTCCAGTCCATGGATGAAGTATGCCAGGAAACAGGTGTGGCCATTGTAACCGGGGATACCAAGGTAATGGAGAATGACAAACTGGATAAGCTGATCATTTCCACCACAGGGATTGGTATTGCACCTAAAAATGCCATCACTCCTGACTCTGGACTAAAAGTAGGGGATAAAGTGATCCTCACCGGAAGTGTGGGAGACCATGGAATATCCCTTATGAGCTACCGGGAAGGATTCGGCTTTGAAACTGACCTTAAATCTGATGTAGCCCCAGTATGGGGTATGGTGGAGGCTGCCCTGGATATTGGGGGAGTGCACGCCATGAAGGACCCTACCAGGGGTGGAATAGCTAACGCTCTCAATGAAATGGCTGAAAAATCGGGTGTGGGTATGTTCTTGGATGAAGAAAAGATACCAGTTAAACGGGAGGTTATTGCCGCCTCAGAAATGCTGGGAATTGACCCCTACGAAGTGGCCAACGAGGGAAAGGTCATAATGGGGGTGGCCCCGGAGAAGGCCGATGAAATCCTGGAAGCTATCCGCAAAAACAAGTACGGTAAAGATGCCCAGATAATTGGTGAGGTAACCAGGGACAAACACGTGATTCTGGAAACCATGATGGGTGGTAAACGGATACTGGAAGCACCCATAGCTGATCCAGTTCCCCGGGTTTGTTAACCACTTTCCACCTTTTTTACTAAAACCATAGAGCCAAATAGTACTCTAACCCTGGTTAATCTGAACTTAAGAAGACTAAACACTTAAATCCGGCTACTATAAATGTATAAACATTCAGATGTAAACACAGGTGATTTATAATGGAGGAATTTTGGGGTGGAAGACTGGCTGCTTTGATAGTTGATGCGATTTTCATCACGCTACTTATGTGGGTTCTGACTGCTATTGTTTACCCGTTAATCGCATGGACCAATCTATACGCAGTTTTCAATTATTGGCTTATATTATGGGGATTGCTGACCGTCCTGTACTTCATGGTAATGGAAGGGAAGTGGTCCACAACCCTGGGTAAAGGTCTGTTCAAGCTAAAAGTCCAGTACAGGGAGGGGGAAATGGATTATAAAAAGGCACTCCTGAGGAATATCTCTAAATTCCTGTGGATCCCCCTGGTGGTTGACCTGGCCGTAGGATCTTCACGGAGTAAAGATGGAAAAGAGAGATATTTGGATCAACTCGCCGGGACCCGGGTAATTAAAGTAGAATAAGAGGCAACTATTTTTTTTAATTTTTAAATTCTATTTCATTTAATCTTAAAAGAAGAAAATCTGGAAAAAGAATTCTCATCTTCTTTTTCCAATTATTATTTATCCCTTTCCAATTATTCGTCCACAATTTTAACCAGCTGAACCTCTTCTGGCTGGGATATGGCTCTACCGATTATTATAGTTGCTACCACTGCTATTATGGTAATTAAAACTGCATAGATGAGTAAACCCATCAAATCGCTTCCTTTTGGAAGAAATTGTGCTATCAATGCCTTTATTGCTTCGTTCCATGCCAGTGCTGCGATTAATCCAAACGCGGTGGTGAGTAGTGTGGCTATGGTCTGAAGTACCTGTCCTTTAACTTCCTGTGCCTGTTTTTTCATAAATTTTCCCTCCTTACAAGAAATAATTGTTTATTATTTTTGTAGGATAATTTATATAAATTTGAGTATAAGAATGGCAGTTCAGGGATAGTATAGGGTTGAATTTTCCTGAAGAAGGATTATAAAGGTGGATGATTTCAATATTATCTTAAAATGGCAATCCAACATTATCCTTTTTAAATCTCTATTTTTTTTAAATCTAAGAATTAAAATATTAGAATAAGATAAATATGTTAGAAGAGTATTTATGATTTTGATTTATGTTTACCCTAACTTAAATGGAAAAATCTAGGGAATAAGTCCAAAACTGGCACGGAAAGATATTATGAAACCAACATTCATGGGCGCATCTACCAAACAGGGATATGAGATTGCTGCTAAAAGTAGAGAGATTGTACGGTCTCTCATTGATGAAAAAACCAAGGATCTGACGTCTGAGGAACGATCTATAGTGGAGAGGATAGTTCACTCTACAGCGGACCCTGAATATGCGGATATAACTCGGATGAGTTCGGATTTTGTTCAGCAGAGTCTGGAAGCAGTTTCCCAGGGCAAGGATATTCTGACGGATATCAGCATGGTGAAGGCAGGTATAAACAAATATCCGGGAAACATCTACTGTTACATCAATGATGAACGAGCGATCAGGCTTGCCCGGGAACAGGAAATCACCCGGGCGGCAGCCGCCATGGAAGTAGCAGCAGTTGAAGGTTTTGAGGGGGTGGTGGTTATTGGAAACGCGCCCACTGCACTGTGGAAGGTAATGGAACTGGTTGAGGCAGGTTCAATGAATGTTAAGTCTGTTATTGGTGTTCCAGTTGGATTTGTAGGTGCGGCAGAATCCAAAAAAGCCCTGGCAGAGACTCCAATCCCCCATCTGGTCACTGAAGGTCCTAAAGGTGGCACTCCAGTAGCTGTGGCTGCGATTAACTCTTTAATTAATATTTCAAGAAATGAAAGGTGAGGATTTTAGATTAGAGCGTAATAATGAGTATATTAAAGCTTAATAATGAAGTTAATTTAATGGAGAGGATAAAAATGAAATCTGAAGATCTATTTAAGGATGCTAAGAATTATCTTCCCGGAGGGGTTGACTCCCCGGTAAGGGCCATTAAACCCTATCCTTTCTTTGCCCTTAAGGGAGAAGGACCCCGCCTGTTCGACGTGGATGGAAATAGTTACCTGGACTACTGCCTGGCCTACGGGCCACTGGTACTAGGCCACTCTTATCCACCAGTGATGGAAGCCGTTGGCCAGCAACTTCTCCGGGGCTCGGCCTATGGTGTTCCCACAGAAGCAGAAGTGAACCTGGCCCGGGAAGTGGTAAAACGGGTACCCTGTGCGGAAATGATCCGTTTTGTAAATTCGGGAACAGAAGCCACCATGAGTGCCATACGCCTGGCCAGGGCAGTCACCGGGAAAAAGAAAATAATTAAATTTGAAGGTGCCTACCACGGCGCTCATGACTACGTACTGGTTAAATCCGGATCCGGAGCCGTAGGATTGCCTGACTCTCCAGGAGTCCCGGAAGAAACAACCAGAAACACAGTACTGGTACCATTCAACGATGAAGAAGCCATTACCAACCTGGTGGAACAGGAAAAGGATGAAATTGCTGCCATCATCCTGGAACCAGTAATGGGTAACGTGGGTTGCATACCCCCACAGAAAGGTTTTCTGGAATTTTTACGGAAAATAACCAGTGAAAATGATATAATACTAATCTTTGATGAGGTTATCACTGGATTTAGGATAGCCTCGGGAGGTGCCCAGGAATACTTTGGTGTAACCCCAGATCTGGTAACCATGGGAAAAATTCTGGGAGGTGGATTCCCCATGGGTGCCTTTGCAGGTAAAAGAGAATTAATGGAACGCATTGCCCCACAGGGAGATGTTTATCAGGCAGGAACCTTCAACGGAAACCCCATATCAATCACGGCAGGTATGGAAACACTTAAAAATCTGGACAAAGACTACTACCGTGAATCAGAATCTAAGGGACTTCAAATGCGACGGGGCCTGGGAGATATCCTGGAAGATGCTGCCCTGGAGTATCAGGTAGCGGGACTATCCTCCATGTTCCAGATATACTTCACTCCCACCAAGGTGTGGGACTATGCCCAGGCTAAGACCGCGGATGTGGAGAAATTCAACACCTACTTCCGGACACTACTGGCCAATGAGGTATTCATTCCCCCATCACAGTTCGAATGCTGCTTCATATCTGCAGCACACACCCCAAATGATATCGAGTTAACACTGGAGGCTATGGAAAAGGGAATCAAAGCTGCGGAAAAATAAACCATAGTTTAAAAGGTTAGAAACTTTTTAAACTTTACTTTTTTTATAAATAGAATTTTTATTAATAGAATAAGGAAAATATTGTTTTAAGGACTTAAAATATTTCTCCAGCCAGGGTAATTATCAGAACCGCTATCAGGAGGACAATTGCTGCACCCAGGAAACCTATGGGTCCCATTTTTCTGGAAATTCGGGGGGAATTTTTGTTACTCTCTTCAAGGGCTCTTTTCTGGTCAACCATCATCATCATGCGGTTTAGTTCAATAACATCGCTGGTGCCTTCATTTTTCTTATTTTCAGGACGGAATTCTTCCACATTATCCCATAAATTACCTTTATCCTTGATCAGAGTGTCAAGGGCCTCATCAGATACTGGTTCCTGGGGAGAAATACGGTCAACCACTCTTTTATTTTCAGATGTTGAAGTTTCAGTTTTTACTTTGTTAAGGGGGTTTTGAGTGGTATATCCCCCCTGAGATTTAGGGGATTTATTAAAAACATGTTGTCTAGTGGATTTTAAATTATCTTCCACCGGGGTCCGGGGTTCATGGTAGTTAAGGGAACCACCACATTCACATTTTTCAAAATCTTCAGGGCTTTCATTTTCTTGTAATTCGTAATAACCATTACACTGGTTACAAATTAGATATCCCTTATCTGAGAACTGAATTTGGTCTTCGGGGGTTTCAGGTTTTAAAACCATTAAAGCACCTTCATTTTAAGTATTCTAACATTTAGTTATGGAATTTGTAAAAAAATTTATCAAACCAATTTTAACTTTTTATCCCTCAATCCCAGTTTTTAATTTTCAACTCACATTTCATTCCTTTTTAAGTTTTCATTCGGGTTAAGTTAACCTATTAATTATTAACTTAACCATTATCAGTCACAAAGAATTTTATAATAATTGCTATATCTTTATTATTTATAATAATTTCTAATTAGATAGGATGGGGAAAAATGGGAGTAAGGGGTGGATCTTCAATATTATTGTACCATTCCGGAAAATAAACAGAATTACTCTTTTTTTGTCATGGACCATTATCCCCTCAATCAGGTCCTGAGGATACGGGGAAGATTCAGCTATTCATATTTAAATAGATCCACAGGAAAAATATTAACCATGAAAATCGCAGCAGGTGTGGGTGAAAACCAGGCTATAGTCCAGGCCTCCCGTCAGGTTGATTTTGAAGTAGTCTTAACTGAATCTGAAGAGGAACTCCTGGACATGCTATTAAACGGGGAGGTTGCGGCTGCAATCAGAGGGTCATTGAGTGCCTCTCATTTCATGGCCCGGCTGCGGGAACTGTATCCTGAAGTTTACCGGGCATCACTTCTGGATATCCAGGGACACCTGTTTCTTCTGGCTCCAGTGGGGATTGATGAAGGCGATACCCTAAAACAAAAGAGGAAAATCATTGAGTACGGTGACAAATTCCTTCGCCAGATGGGTTTAAATCCTAAAATAGCTATTTTGTCCGGGGGAAGGCCCCAGGATATAGGTAGAAGCTCCCGGATTGACAAGACCATACAGGAAGCAGAAGAGTTAACCCGGATCACAAGGGATAAATATGCGGTTAAACATTACTTTATATTGATAGAAGATGCCATTGCTGATGGAGCCAACATGATACTGGCACCAGATGGTATCTGTGGGAATCTGATTTTCCGTAGCCTTGTTTTGCTGGGTTCGATTCAAAGCCAGGGGGCAGTAACCCTGGGTATTGATGAAATCTTCATTGATACTTCCCGATCCCAAAATGAAGAGGGATACTTGCGAGCTTTGAAACTGGCGGAAAAACTGGCCAAACAACATTAGTATATAAAAATCCATGGTTCTAAATCACCATAAAAAGTACTAATTAACCTAAGACTTTTCCAAAACAGTCTAAAAACCATTGCCCTGTCTGGATATTATAGGACTGCCGGCACACTAGCGGAAATAATCCCCACATTACATCACTATCTAAAATTCACTCCCCAATCTGGGGAATTACCAATCTACAATATTACTAAAATCTACAAATTACTGAATAAATCTTACAAATTCTAGTAAAATAGTTAAGGGAATATAAAATGTCAGCATTAGCACCACTTTACAGGTTGTATGAATGGTATATCTCCCGAAATCTCCGTCCGGAGAATATGCCAAAACATGTAGCAATTATCATGGATGGAAACCGCCGTTTTTCTAAAATCCAGGGTAATATTAATACTATTGAAGGACACAAGAGAGGAGTAAGTACCTTAGAACGGGTACTGGACTGGTGTGTTGATCTGGGTATTGAAATTGTAACGGCTTATGCCTTCTCCACCGAAAACTTCAACCGGTCTCCCGAAGAGGTGCATGGGTTAATGCAGCTCTTTAAAGAGAATTTCCAGGGAATAGCCAGCAACCCCAAGATACATAATAACCAGGTCCGGGTTAAAGCCGTGGGTAAATTGGAACTCTTACCGGATGATGTCCGGGAAGCCATCCGCATTGCCGAAGAATCCACAGCCCACTACAACAAAAGGCAGGTAAATATAGCCATTGGTTACGATGGACGTGCCGAAATCATTGATGCCATAAAAAAGATAGTTAACGAAGTTGAAGAGGGAAAATTAAAACAGGAAGATATTAATGAAGAACTGGTGAATAAAAACCTCTACACAGCTGGTCTGGAAGATCCCAACCTGATCATACGAACCAGTGGTGAAGAAAGACTCAGCGGATTTTTATTATGGCAATCTTCCTATTCTGAACTATATTTCTGCGATAGTTTATGGCCAGAACTCAGGAAAGTCGACTTTTTAAGGGCAGTAAGATCTTACCAACAGAGAGACCGGCGTTACGGAACCTGAATACAGATTACGTGTATTAGATCACCTTCTAATCCAAATAATGACACAAGTGTAGAGACTGGAGAACGGTGCTAGTAACCACTAAAATTTATCAATCACACTAACCGGTGGAGGAAAATGATCGACAGCCACTGCCATGTTGATTTTAAAGCTTACAATAAAAACCGCCAGGAAGTTATCAGCAGGGCCCAGGAGAAACTCACGGCCATTGTAAATTCTGGAGCCTCTCTGGGAGGAAACCGCCGAACCCTGCAACTGGCTACAGAATATGAAAAATTCATATATCCTACCCTGGGGTTTCACCCGGATAATGCTGCCCGTGCTGACTTTTCAGCAGTTAAACAGGCTTTGGCAGAAATTGAATCCCACATAGATCAGGCTATAGCCCTGGGAGAAACCGGACTGGACTTCAATGACCTGGATAACTCAGAAGATAAGGATAAACAGGTAAAACTCTTTGAGACCTTTCTGGAAATGGCAGTAGAATACCAGTTACCCCTGGTTATCCACGCCCGGGATGCCGAGGAAAAATCCCTGGAAATGGTCAAAAAATATCCTTCCCTCCCCCAGGTAATATTCCACTGTTACGGTGGGGATCTGCAAACTGCCCAGAAAATAGTGGAGGAGGGATACTTCATCTCCATTTCCACCATAGTGTGCTTCTCTGAACATCACCAGGAACTGGCGGCTAAACTACCTTTATCTCATCTAATCACCGAAACAGACAGCCCCTATCTCTCACCATTCAAAGGACAGATAAACGAACCAGCCTTTGTCGAGGAAACCGTGAAAACCATATCCCAGGTTAAATCCATTCCTGTAGAAAAAGTAGCCAGGGTAACCGAAAACAATGCCCGGGATATATTTGGACTGTAAATGAATTGGACTGTAAATGAATATTTTTTTGATAAACTGATTTTTAAATGGGAATTAGGCTGATTTTACAATTAGTTTTTTACAAATTTGTGAAATAATCTAAATTAATCTAATTAATCTTATTTTAATTGGGTTAATAGGGGTAATGATTTTTAAAAAAAAGTTGAAGTTATCCCTGAATCAGTTTTTACAAAAAGTTGAATATATTTTTGATTAAATAAAATTAACAGATTATTTTTCGAATTCTTCACCCCTCTCTTCCAGGACATCTTTGGCAGCCATTAAACCATTAATTGCTGCAGGAAAACCGGCATAAACTGCCATTTGGATTATAACTTCAACTATCTCCTGAGGGGTGCAGCCCACATTCAAAGCACCGTGCACATGGGTTTTAAGCTCTGCGGTGGCACTTCCCAGAGTGGTGAGAGAAGCCACAGTCACCAGTTCCCGGGTCTTAAGATCCAGGCCTGGCCGGGAATAAATATCACCGTAGGGAAATTCTGCAATGTAACGGGCCATATCTGGAGCTATGCCATTTAAAACTTCTTCTAGGTTCTGGTAAGATTCGGGATTCATCTTCTTCAGATTTTCTAAGCCTTTCTGGTATCGGTCTTTACTCATGATTACACTTGCCTTGGTTATTGTTTCCATTTGGTTTTAAGGTTCACTCTATTTAAAGTATACATTTAATATCTACTCTATCCCATAATTAGTTTAGATTATGGTGATTCCATAGATTCTAATGAATATTTAATGGCCCCATGCTTTAGGATGGTGATTTAATGAAAAAGTTATTGATAAGTTTTTTAGTGCTGCTGCTGGGTGTTTTAATATTTCAACCAGTTATGGCTGCAGAACAATCCAGTTTAAGTGACATAAAGGACAGTGCAGATCAGGCATTACAGAATGCCAGTCAAACTACCAATGAAACGGCTCAGGAAGTTGAACAAACCCTGAATCCCATTCAGGATATTGTTAATACCATTAGCTCCGTAGTACAGCAGATACAACAGATCTTCCAGGACATATCCTACATAATGAGTGGAGGAAACCAGTAAGTTTCCCTTTTAAATGGAAAGACCCTTAAGTTTCTTAATATTTTTTTTATAAAAAATAATTTAAACTAACTGGGTTTTTAAATAACTTGGAGGGCTTTTTATTAAACCAAAAGTGATCTTAAATGCAGCCATGACCCTGGATGGGAAAATAGCCACCCAAAAAGGAAGTTCTGAGATATCAGGCCAGGAAGATCTTTTAAGGGTGCACAGGCTCCGCAAAGAAATGGATGGCATAATGGTGGGTATAAACACCGTCCTGGCTGATGACCCCCGCCTCACGGTTCATAAAATTTCATCTAACCCTGAAGACAATCCACTGCGGGTGGTGGTGGATAGTAAAGCACGTACACCTCCAGAATACAGGATCCTTAACCCGGAAGCCCCCACTCTCATTGCAGTTTCACAGGAAGCATCACCGGATAAAATAAAGGCTCTTGAGGAAGATGGTAAGGCAGAAGTGATTATCTGTGGGGATAAACAGGTTGATCTAAACTGTTTAATGGATGAACTGGGAAATAAAGGGATTAAAACGTTAATGCTTGAGGGCGGTTCCACTTTGAATTATTCTATGCTCGGTGCCGGCCTGGTAAATGAGATAAGGGTGTGCATAGCCCCCATGATCGCCGGGGGAGCCAAGGCCAAGACTTTGGTAGATGGGAAGGGAGTGGATTACATGAAAGATGCCTTCCGTTTAAACCTCAAAAAGAGTTATAGCCTTGGAAAAGACCTCATAATTGAATATGAAGTCTTATAATTCTATTTTTATAAATATATTTTTTAAAAGTAGTAAATTTTTTTAAAACTAGTAAACCCTGAAAAAAGAGATTTTAAAGAAAATGGGGGGGGGGGACAGAAGTTAGCTTAAAAATGAAATTACATCATAATACCTGCGTATATCTCTAAGGGAGTAGCTCTCCTAAAGAATACCCTTTCCCTCTAATATACTAACTGGATTATCCCTTAAAACTATTTTAAGTTCATCTGCAGGTAAACCTGCACCCAGTGCTATTTTTTCAGCCATCTGATAGTTTATAAGGTCTTCCGGTGCATGGGTGTCAGTGTCCACCACCAGATTGGCTCCCACTTCCCGGGCCACCTGCACCACATGACCATTACCCAGACTGTGACCTCTCCGGGCGCTGATCTCCAGGGCAATATCCTTTTCCTTGGCAATACGTGCTTCTTCATGGGTTATAAGTCCAGGGTGTGCTAAAATGTCAACATCTGGGCAGTTAACCGCACTCCAGTTGGTGCCCTCAATAACTGGTTCCACCAGTGTCTCACCGTGCACCACCACGATCTCTGCTCCCAATTCCCGTGCCTTGCGGGCCAGTTTGGGAATTATCTCTGCAGGGGCGTGGGTTATCTCCGCCCCAGGAACGATCTCTATGTCCCAGTTATCCCGGATATCTAAAACCGCGTTAATCACACGACCAACACAGTCCAGGTTGCTGGCATCCACGTGATCAGTTATGGCCACTGCCTGATGGCCTAAAACACAGGCTCGGCGTGCTATCTCTGATGGTAAAAGTTCTCCATCACTGAATATGCTGTGGGTGTGCAGGTCTATTCGTTTTCCCATACCTTATTCTCCTTCTGTGATTTGTTACCTCAATAATTCGGGTTATACTTATCTATGGAAGGGATTTTCCTCCTTGGTTATCCAATTAACCATGGACTTAACTACCTTTACTATTTATTTAACTGTGAATATAATAAATGTGGTGATAAATTGCAATCTTTAGTTTTCGCCCCTTCTCATATAACTGGTTTTTTTGAGATTATTGACCATCCCAACCCTATGATCCGGGGTTCCCGGGGAGCAGGAGTAGTCCTGGACCAGGGAGTCCTAACCAGGGTGGAGGTATGTGAGGGAAACGGCGAGATCATTATAAAAACCAATGGAAACATCAACGATTACCACTCTCGGGAAGATTCAGTAACCTATAAAACACTGGATCTTTTGAAAAAACAGTTCACAGAAATTGAGTGGAGTAACCTCCACATAACTATTAATCATGAGCTCAACGTACCTCTAGAAGCAGGATTCGGCGCTTCTGCTGGTTTTGCCCTGGGCACAGCCCTGGGACTTTCACAAATTCTCAAGCTTCCATTAACCTTTAACCAGGCTGCGGCCGTGGCCCATAAGGCCGAAGTTCTTCTATCAACTGGTCTGGGGGATGTTATGGGATCAATGGTGGGAGGGTTCCCCTTAAGGATAGAACCCGGTGCCCCGGGATTTGGAAAAGCAGATAAACTACTTCCCCCCGAAAATCCCCGGAAAGATACTGACGAAGGGGGACTTTTCATTATATTTAAGAGTTTAGGGACTATAGAAACTTCGTCGGTACTCACTGACCCGGTTAAAACAAATAAACTCAATAGTGTGGCCCGAGACATGCTCCAGAGACTAATGCTTAAACCCCAGGTCACCCACTTTATGGATCTTTCTCTGGAATTTGCCCAGAAAACAGGGTTCATTGACCCTGAGATAATGGAGATGGTTGACGTGCTTAAAGATGAAACCATGGGTGCTTCCATGGCTATGCTGGGTAGAACCGTCTTTGCCATATCCTCAACTCCAGATAACAGTCTGGAAGGGTCAGGTGTGGCCCGGATCGATCACTGTGGTTGTCGGATAATTTAAGTCAAAAATAAGAATTATTAATTGGTGATTCCCGAGGAAATGGAAGGTTTAGTGTAACACCACGTTCTTCAATTTTTTTACCATCAATTAACCTTGGTAAAATTAGTTAGTTTTGGGGGGCCAACATTCAATTAACTTTGGGTCAAAACATCTTCAATTATGTAGTTGATGTCCTTTTCATCCAGTCTGTGGGTTAAGGTCCGGGTCATCTTTCCCACAACAAATACCATGACATTTAAGCCCCGGCTGGCAGCGGCAACTGCTGCCTGCGGAGTGGCAAATTCAAAATCAGGTTTTATGCCCAGTTTATTTGCCAGTGACCGGGAAACAGTACCCATAACTCCCACCTTTTGCACACGGGCCTCGTATTTTTCCAGAATTTTCTGCACGTTATCCAGATCGCAGGCACGGGTACCGCCCTGGTTAATGGTAGGAAGTTTCATAATAACTACAAATCCAGGTTCAAGTTCTATGGTCCCACTTAAACTGACGAGGGCCACATCTTCCCCTTTTAGAGCATCATGGAGCACTTCCGCACGAGCTGATGTTTCTTCTTTAACTGCATACAGGGTTCCATCTTCCATTTTAAGCCACACAGATTCTCCTTCGTTCATATCTTCCTGGGCAATGGCAGGCCACACTGACTTGTAGGTATTCATGGTGTCTATAACCTGATCAGCATATTTACGGAGGTTATTGGCCTCAGTTTTCACCTTTTCAATGCCACGTTTGGTGATCTTGTAACGTGACTGGCCACTGCCAGTTTCTACCCATCCTTCATCTACCAGTGTCTTCAAATTCTCGGAAACAGCCTGCACTGTAATGCCCAGCTTGTCAGCTATATCCTTCTGGCGCAGGTGGGGTTGTCCCCGGGCTATGTCCGCCAGAATCTGAAACTTGGTAAGTTCCCCCTTTTTCTTGAAAACCTTCATCTCATCACCGTGTGCTCTTATGATTCACTTTTTATTGATCCCTTTATTAATCGTTATGATTTTTGGTGGTGGTTGGATTATTTTTAATGATCTTCATAACTGGTAGATAGTTACCCGAATGGGAGGTAAGGCTACAGAACACCGTTCAGTTGTTCGTTGAAGAGTTCCAAAAATTTATCCTGTTTATCCCCGGGGATGTAGGCACCGCACGCTACAGAGTGGCCACCACCACTTCCCCCTACCTTGGCAGCCACCTGGCTGATCATATGGCCGAAATGGATTCCATCAAATGCCAAGAGACGGGAACAACGTAAAGAAACCTTTAATCCCTCGTTTTCATTGTTTATCCGGGTAAAACCAATCATGGGCTTTCTCCAGTCACCGTAACTCAGGACCATACCAGCTATGGTTCCCACCACCTCACTTTTTATTCCGTTACCCTGGAAGTACTGCAAGTTTGTCATGTTCTGGATCCGGTCTTCCCCCTGGATCCAGTTCATTTTTTCGGCCAGGTAACGGCGGTGCTCCTTCCCCTGGGCTTCCATCTCATCCAGGGCCATACCCCGGTCTCCCTTAAGAACCTTCAATGCCACTTCTGGATTTTGGTGTCGGCTGCAGGCGTTGATGGCCGTTGAAAATTCACTGGCATCACGCAGGGGGGAATACTTTTCCTCCCTCAAGAACTCGTAGGCATCGCCAGCCACCAGGCGGGGAATGTAACGGACATAGCGAGGGGGTACCTCACGGCTTAACATCCGTACCAGCTCGGCGAAGATCCTTCCCTTTTCTTCTTGGCTTAGATCGTAAAGTGTGCGCTGTTTTTTACCATTGTTAACAGGTATGTCCAGATTCTTTAAGAACTGGATGGATTCGTTGCGGTTGTTGGTGATGGGTAGTTTAACATCTCCAAAATAGGATAAAGCCACGAACAGTGGTCGGGTTTGGCGTCCGTAAATGGCCAGATCATTAACTGACTCCACCAGGTTCAACTTCGCCCCGTCATCCAGTATTTCTTTATTAAGCCCCACTAACTTCCCGGATAAATTGTTCTGCATATCCCCGATGGCACTTAAAACACCTATCCAGCTTAGATCATAAAAACCGAATGTTCTGGCCAGGAGGTAGCACATACCTCCCCCTGAAACCTGATGGGAACCATCCAGACCATAGTGGTTGGGGTTCACCTCCAGAAACCCACTTCCCACTGGTGATATCTTTCGCAGTGGAGGGTGATGGTCCAGAATTAGAACCTTGGATTGGGATGTAACGAAATGGTCTAAATCTTGTCCTGAACCCAGGTCTGAGAATATGGTGAGTTCATTTTTCTTTTCCAGTTCGGGAATCCGGTCCAGGCTTATGAACTCTATTTCATGATCTATCTCCAGACGGTCCAGGGTTGAAGACAGTATTGCCCCGGCAGATATTCCGTCACAGTCTATATGGCTGTATATTTTAATATCTTCTGCCTTTTCGACCAGTTCATTAGCTTTCGCCAGTGATTTATCCAAATCTTTCCTGTTAACCGCCATTTAATATTCTTCCTTAGGTAAGGTGCTTTTTTAAAGTGATTACTTATTCAATTTATTTAAATAATTCTTTATTTAATTCATTTTCATGAAATTACCTGTTTTTAATTCTCTTTTCATGAAATGGATTAATATTATAATTTTAAATTTCTTTAAAGAAATAGATTCTGGTTAATCAGATCCTGTTTATTGAATTTTATTTATCTTTTGATCTGGAGCCATTAATGAGATTACTTAGTTTAAGGAGGAGTTCCCGTTTGCCCATTTTCCGGTCCACTATTACTCGGCCGGATCCTTCCCACCAGGAGGTAGGGTAAGCTTTATGTTTTTCAGTGGATGGGTTCAATCCCAGTTTTTTAGCGGCCTGAGAAATTTCCCGCAGTTTTGGTGCTTTAACTGAACCTTCTCGGGGTATCTTCCTTCCTTCAGATTTAGTTTTAGTGGAATCCAGATAAACAGGCCAGATGATTATTCTAGTTTCATCTTTCATGATCATTAACCCTCTACTCTTGTTTATAAAGTCGAATTGTAATATTAAGAATCTTGTATTTTAGAAATATAATCTTTTAAGTATCGTCAGATAATTCTTCATCTAACCGTAGTAACATGTCCTTCACCGTGTACTTGGCCGGGGAAATGGATGGTATTCCCAGTTCTTTCAGCGGTTTCTGGGTGATAGGCCCTATAGCTGCCACCAGGATCGGCCCATTCATAAGAGACTTTATTAATTCTTCTTTCCTATCCCCGGATAGTTCGAAGAGGTTGGTGACGGTCAGGGGACTAGTGAAGGTTACAGCATCTATTTTTCCCTGGATTATTTCTTCCACCAGTAACTCCACCTGGCTGGTGTCATGGGGTTTGGTGGATCGGTAGGCTTCGGCCAGGTAGACAGTGGCTCCCATTTCTTTCAAACCCTCCGGTAGAACATCCCGGGCCTGGAATGTGCGGGGAACACCCACTTTCTTCCCCTTAAGATTTACCCTCTCAAATTCCTCCAGAAGACCTTCGGCAGTGTAATCGTTAGGAACTATGTCGGCAGTGATACCGTAATCCTTTAAAACCCTCCCGGTGCGGGGGCCGATGACTGCTACCTGACAGCGGGGGTTGAGATTTTCCTTAAAATCAGGACAGAATTTAAAGAGGGATTCCAGTGAAGCAGGGGAGGTGAATATTATCCAGTCCAGTTCACCTGACTTCTGGCAGAGAGCCATCAAAGAATGACTGGCCACAGCTTCCAGCTCCAGGGTGGGGACCACCAGAGGTATACCTCCCAGATCATTAACTAAGTCCACGGCAGCATGGGCCCTTTCTGGTGGTCGGGTTATGGCGATTAATTTACCTTCCAATCCACTCATGATCTTTCCTCATCTTTTTTTACTCTGAAGGGACTGGTAAACATCCACCACCGGCCCAATTATCACCAGGGCCGGAGGCTTTATATCCTTCTGAGCTATGTTCTCCAGGGTACCTAGCACCATCCGTTCATCAGGGGTGGTTCCCTTTTCTATGACACAGACCGGTGTTTGGGGGTCCTTGTGTTCCATGATCTTCTGGATATTCTCCTCCAGGTGACCCACACCCATGAGGATCACCAGGGTGTCGGCATTGTAGTTCCATTGGACCTGTTTTTCATTTTTAGTGGGGTCTTCATGTCCAGTTACCACTGTGAATGATGTTGCCACCCCTCGGTGGGTTACCGGCAATCCGCTAGAGGTGGGGACCCCAATGGCGGAGGTCACGCCGGGTATTACTTCAACAGGTATTCCTTCTTCCAGCAGGGCCAGCATCTCCTCACCGCCCCGGCCAAAGACAAAGGGGTCACCACCCTTTAGTCGAACTACGTTATCATATTTTTTGCCCTGTTCAATGAGTATCTGGTTTATTTCGTCCTGTTTTTTGGAATGGGCTCCGGCTCTTTTGCCCACGTAGATCCGGGCTGCACCACTGGCGTACTTGAGTATTTCCTCATTGGCCAGACGATCGTAAACCACCACATCTGCTTTTTGCAGGGTTTTAATAGCTTTAAGAGTTATTAGATCCGGGTCTCCGGGTCCTGCACCTACTAAATAGACTACCATTGATTCACCATGTGAAATTTTTTTAAACTCAACATCTTAGAAATCAAGAATTCCTTTAAAGAACTTCAAACCATCATCGGATCCCAGAATAGATTCAGAAGCCCTTTCCGGGTGGGGCATAACGGCGCAAACCCGTCCTTCCAGGTCACATACTCCAGTGATGGCATCCAGGGAACCATTGGGATTGTCCCCGGCAAATCCCAGAACGATCTGGTCCTGGTCACGAAGTTCATCAATGTATTCGGTGTAGTAACGGCCCTCGGCATGGGCAATGGGCATTTTTATAACTTCATTCTTCTGGTAAAGATGGGTGAATGGTGTTCTGTTGGTCCTGACCTTCAAATCAGCCCATTCACAGATGAACTGGGCCTTTTCATTGAGGGTGAACACTCCCGGCACCAGTCCCACCTCCGCCAGGATCTGGGCACCGTTACATATTCCCAGAACTGGTTTTTCCTCTTTAACTATATCTTTGATCCCGTCGATCACTGGTGTGATGGCAGCGATAGCCCCGGCACGAAGGTAGTCTCCGTAGGAGAATCCGCCAGGGATGACGATGGCCTCGAATTGTGATAGGTCCCTTTGGTTCCACCAGACATAATCGGGGTGGGCTCCCGCCAGATGGAGGGCGTGGAACACATCCCGGTCACAGTTAGAGCCGGGGAAGCGTATGATCCCCACTTTCATCTTAATCACCTGCAGCTTCCATCTGGATCTGGTAGTCGTGGATCACCGGGTTGCAGAGCAGTCTTTCACACATCTGGACCACTTCTTCACGGGCCACGTCAGGATTTGCTGCTTCCAGGGTGAATTTAACTATTTCCACAGTGGCGGTATCCTCCACCTCATAATCTAAAAGGGCCAGGGCCCTCTGGATGGTGGATGCTTCAGGATTAAGCATTCCTTTTTTGAGACTTATTTCAACTTGTACTTGGTATTTCATGGCATCACCAGGGATTAGTTTTAAATAATTTCTTAAAAGTGTTCAAATTCTTTATAATCTTCACATTTTCATTTATAATCTTCAGATTAATTTTTAGATTAAAGATTGTTCCATTTTAGAAATCTAATTTCCATTTCTTCTTATCTTCATCATCCAGGATTATGTTGGCCACTTTTTGGTAGGCCTCGATGACTCCAGATTCACCCTTGCGGAAGAGATCCTTGTCCAGGATATCACAGGTTTCGCTGTCCCAGAAACGGCAGGTATCCGGGCTGATTTCATCACCCAGGACAATATTCCCGTCTACATCACGTCCGTATTCTATTTTAAAGTCTGGGAAGATGAGTCCCCGGTCTTCCAGGAAGGTTTTAAGGGTACGGTTGATCTTCAGGGTGATCTGGCGAATTTCCTCCAGATCATCTGCTGTGGCCAGTCCCAGGGCTAGGATGATATCATCGTTGAGCATGGGATCGTGGTATTCATCATTTTTGTAGTCCATCTGGATGATGGGTGGATGGAAGGTCTGACCGTCCTGGAAGGGGAACCTCCGGAGGAGACTTCCTGCGGCTAGATTTCGTGTGATAACTTCCAGGGGTATCATATCCAGTTTGTGGCAGAGCATGTAACCCGGTTCGGGCAGGTCGATGTACTGGGTTTTCACCCCCACCTCCTCCAGGAGCTGGAAGAATTTAGCGGAGATAATGGAGTTATAGTAGCCCTTCAAGCCCATAACTTCCTTCTTTTCCCCATCTCCTGCGGTGATATCATCTCTGAATTTCACCAGAACCTGGTTAGGGTTACTGGTCTGGTACACATCCTTGGCTTTGCCCCGGTATAGAAGATTTCCCTTATCAATATTCATGTTAAACTCCGTCTTTTTATTTGGTGTCAAATGTTTATATAGATATTAAACTACATTAAGATAAAACTACATTAGAAATATTATAACTAAGGATTATAATAGATTGGCATTGTTACCATTTACCTAACTTACCTTCTCAGGTGAAATTAATATGTGCGGAATTGTGGGATGTATACTTAAAAATGACAAAGCAGCACCAGTGCTTCTGGATTGTGTGCAGCGCCTGGAATATCGGGGTTATGACTCGGTGGGTCTGGCTACCTATTCATCATCGGGAATCAACATCAAGAAAGACCGGGGAAAAATCAACGAAGTTTCCCAGAAACTGCACCTGGATGAGCTTCCGGGAGAAATAGGTATAGGGCATGTTCGCTGGGCCACTCACGGACTTCCCACCCAGGAAAATGCCCACCCTCACACTGATTGTGAGGGGAAAATCGCCGTGGTTCACAACGGAATCATAGAAAACTACAAGGAACTCAAGGATCAGCTGGTCAGTGAAGGACACTACTTCGTCTCCCAAACTGATACGGAGGTAATTGCCCACCTCATTGAAAAATATCATAAAGATGGCTTGGACCTGGAGGAGGCCATAAACAAGGCTATCACCAAGCTCCATGGGTCCTATGCCTTTGCAGTTATCAGTACTGATGAACCTAACCGTATCCTGGGGGTCCGGAAGGAAAGTCCGTTAATACTTGGACTGGGAGATGGTGAGTATTTCCTGGCTTCCGATGCCCCGGCCATACTGCAGCACACCCGGAGGATCATCTACCTGGCAGACCATGAGACCTTCATCATGGATGAAGAGGGCATCACGGTCAAGGATCGTGATGGCCGGGTACTGGATAAACCGGTTGAAACCATCCGCTGGACTCCGGAAATGGCTCAGAAGGGAGGTTATCCTCATTTCATGCTTAAAGAAATCCATGAACAACCAGAGGCCGTTCGAAATACTCTCTTTGAAGTTTCAGATATTAAAAAGATAGTCAGTCAATTCCCAGAATTCAAAAGAGTCACTTTTGTTGCCTGTGGAACAAGTTACCATGCTTCATTGGTGGGCAAATACCTGTTTGAAGGACTTTTAGGACTACCCACCGATGTAATGCTGGCTTCAGAGTTTGAATTCTCTGAAAAGGCCATTGACCCTCATGCCCTGGTTATATTCATCAGCCAGTCTGGCGAAACAGCAGACACATTAAAAGCCCTTAGAATTGCCAATAAAAAGGCTAAAACCCTGGCAATAGTCAATGTACTGGGCAGCACAGCCACCAGGGAAGCTGATTATGTCATATTCACCAGAGCCGGGCCAGAAATCGGTGTGGCTGCTACCAAGACCTACATCAGCCAGTTGACCTGTATATACCTCCTGGCAGCTTGCATGTGCCAGGATGAGGAGCTTTTGGAAGAACTTCAAAAGATCCCGGATTGCATGAAAGCAGTCCTATCCCTGGAGGACGAGATCAAAGAAATGGCTGGAAAATACAAGGACGCCCAGGATTTCTTCTTCATTGGCCGTGGATTCTCTTATCCCACCGCCCTGGAGGGAGCACTGAAGCTCAAGGAAATAACCTACATCCATGGTGAAGGATACGCAGCCGGAGAACTCAAACACGGACCCTTAGCTTTAATAGATGATGATGTGCCGGTGGTGGCAGTTGTACCTCCGGGTAAAAGTCACGATCGAACGTTGAGTAATGTGCAAGAGGTTAAAGCCCGGGGAGCACGGGTTATAGGTTTGGGATCAGAGGATGATCAGGTCTTAAGTTCGGAAGCTAGTGACATGGTAGAATTCCCCCACCAGATTCCGGAGCTACTTTCACCACTCCTTTACGTGGTTCCCTTACAGTTACTGGCCTACCATATAAGTGTTCAGAGGGGTATTGACCCGGATAAACCTAAAAACCTGGCCAAGTGCGTAACTGTGGAATAAAGTCAAATAGGTGACTGTGGAATAAAATAATACTCCCACCACCTCCATATCCATTTTTATACATTTCCCGGTGGAATAAAAATTCATAAATAAAAGGGAGAGTTACCCTAGATCATTTACACGGGTTAGGGCAGTAATGCCATGATATTTAAAGGTGGTTGAAGATACATTTAATTGAGGATACTTCTTAAATCAACAGGTAAATTACATGTCCCCTAAAAAATCAGGAACTCTGTTTATTGTTTTAATGATTGCACTGGTTGCCTATGGAACTGCTTCCGCTGCCAATGCCCTGAATATAGGTACCGATATTGGAGTGGGGTTAATTCCATCAAATTTCAATTTAAACGGTGATCAGAAGATCAGTGAAATTGGTGACTCTAACTTCACCCCGGTGTACATTGTAAAGCATGTGCAGCTTAACACTACCAACGCCACCAACGCCACCAATAATACCACTTCCAACACCACACCAACCAATACCACAACTAAACCCTGATTAATCCAATTAAGGAATAAATACCATTTTTTTTAAAGATGAATGGAATCATTCCCCATTTTTCCACGGTATGATACTGGGATTTATAAAAGCTCATTATGAAATGAAAACCTTTAGACACCAACTATCAAAACATATTTTTAGGGAATACCCTCCCTTGATTTTAGTGGATTAATTAAAAAAATGTTTAAGTAATTGATTATAATTGTGAATATGTTGGTGATATATTCAAATTATAGTTAAATTAATAGATAATTATAGATAATAACTGCGAGTTTGAGAACATAACATTCATAACAGGTGATTAAATGTCAGAGGAGAATAAAGTTGGAGCGAAGATCCGTCAATTACGGGAATATCGCGAAATGTCACAGGAAGAACTGGCAGATGCCAGTTTTAGCAGTGTAGAACTCATAGAAAATCTGGAAAGCGGAGCACTGGTACCCTCACTGACTCCTCTTTTGAAAATTGCCCGGGCACTGGGTGTCCGCCTGGGAACCCTGCTGGATGATGCCCCACAAAACGGTCCATTCATGGTCAAATCCGGAAGATCCGATAACATCATACGCTTCTCCGGTCAGGAAGGACTGGGAGACCACAGTAACAAAAGTGCACTGGAATTCTACTCACTGGCCTACGGAAAAGGGGACCGTCATATGGAACCATTCCTCATTGACATCCATCCCACTCTTAACCAGGACTACGAGTTATCCTCCCATGAAGGCGAAGAATTCCTGTACGTCATCCAGGGTAAAATAGAAGTACTTTACGGAAAGGAAAGCTACATCCTGGAACCAGAAGATAGTATCTATTATGATTCAGTGGTTCCCCACCATGTACATGCCAAAGAAAAGGATTCAAAGATGCTGGCAGTGGTATACACTCCCTTTTAAAATCCTTTTAAAATAAGGGCTTAAAAAACCTTTTTTTAGTAGGGCATAGTTTTCTTTATTGAGAAATTCTTATTGGGGAGTTATTCTTATTCTTGGAATATTTTGGCGGTAAAGGAATGAGTTCGAGGTTTATTGGGATTTAAATTGCCCCTTTTAAGAATTATATAAACCCTTTAGGGTAATTAATATACAAAAATACACAAAAAATAAAAACAAAAAATTTGGAGATATTTAGAATATGTACACGATTTCAGTTACACCCCGTTTTGGAGATGCCGATGGCTTAAGACACATAAACAACATAGTTCTTGCTGAATGGTTTGAACTGGCCAGAAACAAGATTTACCGGTTATTCACCCCTGACCTGGATCTCAGCTACGAGAAATGGAAACTGATAATGGTTAAAACTGATTTCGAATTCCTGGGACAGATGTACTACAACGGAGATGTGGACATAAAAACTAGCATTATTCGGATTGGTAACAGTTCCTACACCACTTACCATGAGGCCTGGCAATCAGGACACCTCAAAGCCAGAGGAACAGCTGTTCTAGTAAATTACGACTTCATACAGCAGAAATCAAGACCCATACCCGAGGATGTAAGGGAACAACTGGAAGAATTTTTGGAAGACGATCCACGGTGAACATTTTAGTCCAATTCTACGTTCTAAAAATCCATCAATTCCAGAAAACAGAATTATTAAAAAATATGGAAATTTAAAAACCAAATAATAGGGTTTGCATCTTAAAATAACATAAATGGGAGTTTTAAAAATGGTTTTTAGTGAGCTAACTATTGGTGCT
>Ga0228535_1000125_pt1:205000-242693 | contig 242693 bp, 232 predicted proteins | sample SJ1metagenome_FD_168457 | JGI IMG/M metagenome (GOLD analysis project Ga0228535, IMG submission 168457) | Enriched culture of PCE-dechlorinating microbial communities from Ithaca, New York, USA - SJ1 | ecosystem: Engineered > Modeled > Simulated communities (microbial... >...
AAATTGGCTATTATGCTGTTGGGGAATACTTCACGCTTGTTATTATAGGTTAAAACAATTTCATTGTATAATTCCCGGTAATCGGCAATTTTATCCTCGGTTTGGGATAGCTGATCCTGTAATTCCAGGAAATTTTCATCGGCCTTCAGTTCAGGATAGTTTTCCGCAACTGCAAACAGACTTTTCAAAGTACCGGTTAAGACATTATCTGCCTCTTCATTTTCTTTAACAGTCTCAGCATTGTTCAACTGGGAGCGTGCCTGACTAACCTCTTGAAAGGTGGTTTTTTCGTGTATGGAGTAACCTTTAACCGTTTCCACCAGGTTATCAATTAGATCTGATCTCCGTTCCAACTGGACATTTATCTGTGACCAGGCCCCTTCCACTCCGTTTTGTAGTTTGATTAAACTATTATAGACGGCAATGATTATGGTAAAGAATATCACAATTATAAGGACTACCAGTCCAAAACCAATTAAATTCCACATTATAACACCATTAACCCTGTTATTACACAATAATCCAGTTAGTTTGTGGGTTATTTAAATGTTTTCAAATCAAAAAAAACAGGTTTAGTGATCTACCGCAATAATTTTCACTATGCTTTTTCAAGATTTATTTCCGGTGGTTAAAAAACAGTTTAGATAGTCATATAATGTGAAATAAGACAAAACTTGTTAAAATAGTTCTAAAATTAGAATAAAAGGAAGAAAATGGTAAATGAGGTAAAAAAAATGAGGTAATTAATTACCAAATTTACCATTGCTCCAGCTATTAGTATCCCAAACTCAGCATATAAATTTTTTGAAAAAGCATTTTGTTATTACCTTTGGGAAAAGTGTGATGTAGTTAGGGGTGATCTGAAAAAGTGGAAAATAGATTTATTTTAAAAATTTAAGGTGTTAAAAATTGATTTTAGTAAAATAGAATGCAGAAAATTAGTAATAATGGGCCCGCTGGGATTCGAACCCAGGACCTCACGGTTATCAGCCGTGCGCTCTACCGCCTGAGCCACGGGCCCCTTAAAATGTTAGTAACAGCTTAAGAAGTTGAATTTCTCCAACAAATTCCAAAACTGCAGGGGTAGATTCTTGATTTAGAATTCATCCTATATATACCTTTGTGATGGGATTTATCTAATTTAGTATTAACTCTCCCTCCCTGATCACCTTTTAAAGTATAGTGGAAACTGGGAGTGGATAAATCACAGCTCAGGTTGTTTAATAGAGTTGTATGGAGGCGGTCAGAATAATGCACCGCCCCATTCTCTAAGGGGTTAAAAAAGTCAATGTTTATTTGTTGACCATTTCACTAATGGCATCAGCCATCATATGGCCTTCTACAGTGATCTCTGCCTTGTCAATACCTTCCACATTCTCGGCAGCCACACGGGCCTGCATGGCCATGTTAGCAGCACTCATACAGCCTGGGTTGGTGGGTTTTATGGTGATCTTAGCGGTTTTTTCACTTTCATTGATCTGGATATCAGATACCAGGCCCATTTCTACAATGCTTATACCCATATGGGGATCAGCCACTTTAGCCAGAGCATCTTTAACCTTGTTAACTAGTTCTTCGCTCATAATCATACCTCAGAATCGTTTTTTTCATGTTTTACACTTTTCAGTGCGGATAAAACGCATAATTACTTTAAAAATCCTTCATATGCATTTATAAAAGATATTCTTTTATTTCCGTGTTTGTGCTATTTAAACTTATTTATAATTACCCGGCCTGGGGGTGTTAATTCAACCGGTGACGAACCCGCACAGCAACGCCTTTTTCTCCCTTTTTCATTTCATTCCCGCTCATTACAGCTTTACCCACTCCTACAACTTCTCCTTTTCGGATTATAACCACTTCATCTTTGGGAATTATATCTGGATAAGCATCTACCACTCCCGGGGCAAAAAGGGTGTTAGTTTTCATTTCAAAATCAATTTCCACCCAGTTAACTCCGATATTGTTTAAGATGACCCCTCCCTTGATGTTCAAACTGTAAAGTCCATAATCGTGGTGGAGGACGGCGATCTGTTCATCACCCTGCATCAACCTCCGGTCAAACCTTCCCCTTAACCGGTAGTCATCCGGTACCAACTGGTCGGCAGCAACGGTGTTAAACTGGTAACGAGCCACGGAACGCAGCATATGTAGTTGTCGGGTGTGGCTTTTCATCCGGTTGTATCCTTTAAGGGCAATTCGGAGATTGGCCACTGATTCCGGGGAGATAGTCCTCCCATCCTTACAGGTGAAAGTGGCATCCGGCAGGTATTCCTGGCAGACTGTAAGGTAACCGTGGGCCACATGGGCTATTACCTCATGGTCTCCCACATATTCCTGGAGACATTCTCCAGTAAGTTTTATTTCTTCACGGGACCAGTCTCCTACTGTAGAAACATCATAAGACTGGATAGGGTAGGTTTGTTCCATTTCACGGGGGCAAACACCGAAAGGGGAAGTTAAAATAGCTTCTTGCAATCCTTTAGTGGCTTGGGTGAATATACGGTGAGATTTACTGGCAGAATACGGTTTACGCATACTACAAGGTAAAACCACCACCACATCGCCCTGAGGTTCTAAAAGTTTCATTCTTTCCCTCCAGCGGCGTGCTTCCGGGCGGTTAAGTGAAGTTTCAGTGGTACAAAGTACTTTGATCATTTATTTTACTCCTGAATCTAAAAATATTACTCATAAATCTACAGATAATCTTAGATCTACCCAATTATTAATTACTATTCATAGGCTAATTGTCTGGTTTATGTTTATCCATTATCTAATTTCTGACCATTAACCCATTCGGCACCGGTGATCAAGGATATTTCGCTGGTTAAACCAACCAGATCACTCCTATCTAAAAGTTTAACATCAGATTTACCCACCATACGGGTCAAGTTTTTCATTTCCTCAGTGGAAGTTACCAGGAAGTTTTTAAGATTCTCCACACCTGCCTCTACATCTAACTGCTGCACCAGCTGAGGGTGCTGTGTGGTCACTCCGGTGGGGCACAGTCCGCTGTAACATACTCGATACTGCTGGCAGTTAATGGCTATAAGAGCCGCAGTACCAATGTAAACTGCATCAGCACCCAGGGCCAGACACTTGGCAAAGTCACTAGAAGTGCGCAAACCACCCCCGGCAATGAGACTTATTTCCTTTCTGAGTTCCAGTTCTTCCAATTTCTGATAAGCCCGTGGCAGGGCGGCTATAATGGGCAGTCCCATATTCTCCCGCACATAAGTCGTGGTGGCCCCCGTACCTCCACCAAAACCATCCAGGGCAATGAAGTCCACCCCGGCCCGGGCCAGGAGTTCCACATCCTCCTCCACATGACCACAGCCAATTTTAGCCCCTACTGGAACACCACCCGTGAGTTTTTTCAACTCAGACACCTTTTCTTCCAGTTCACCAGGGTTGCTGATGTCAGGGTGGTGGGCTGGGGAGTAGGCAGCCTGTCCTTTTTCTAACCCCCTGATCTGGGCCACCTCGGGAGTCATCTTCTCTGCCGGAAGGTAACTACCTTTACCGGGATAGGCTCCCTGCCCAAATCGAATTTCCACTGCGGCCGCAGATTGTAGTAGGGCCTGGTTTAAACCAAAACGTCCCGTGGAATACTGCACTATCATTTCATCCGGTGCAATCTCTTTTTCCTCATCTAAAACCCCTCCCTCCCCCGTGTTAAATCCAATATTCATTAGGGCAGCTGTTCTGGAGATTACCAGGCGCACATTACGTGAAACTGCCCCGAAACTCATACCGGAGATTAAAATGGGTGAAGAGACTTTCAGGGGTTTCTGGGACTTCGGTCCGATGGTTACCTTTGCATCTACCGGATCTTCCTGGTTAAAGGGTATGCGCTTGATCTGGGCGGGTAAAAAGTGCAGGTCATCCCAGGAAAATGATAATTTCTTGTTTGAACCCATAGAAGAAATACCACTTATATTATGGCTTTTATCCTTTATTTCAACCATTTTATTATAAAAAGAGGGATCTTCATCTTTATTTGGTTTGCGCAGGAAGGTTCCACTTTCACCCACCCTTTCCTTACCACAGTAGTAGTTATCACTGAGGTGGTACTGGTAGAATAGAGGGCAAGTGTTACAGATACAACCTTTCACTTTAATTTCACAATCACTGGACCCGGTGGCACAGTAGAGCAATTTATTTCCACAATTTTTAGGGTAACTGGGACAGTAAGAACAGAGACATTTTTCCCGGTTTTCGGGTGAATCTTCAATATTCCTAGGGGCATCTTGTGAAGGGGTGACCATGGATTTTTACCTCTTTTTTAAGTTAATCATTATATTATTATATCCTGCCTTCTCAATATAATTTTATATATTCCGTGAGGTTGACCCATGAAGTACAAGATAAAAGGTCCCCGGGAAAACCAGACCTTCGTAAACACCAAATCCTACCAGAAACTTCTATCAACCTTTAAAAAATTATCAAAAAACAGGGGGCAGATTGTCCATGTGGTGGGAGCCCCGGGCACTGGTAAATCCAGTAATATCTACGCGGCAGTGGACAGACTGGGCTTGAATTTTTACGAAGCTAAATTACCCCTTTCTTCCCCAGATTTAACTGGCGGGGAGGTTTACCAGTTGATGGTAAACTCCATGAAGGAAGATCTACATGTCAAATCCTCTGCTGACCTGTTCTATGAGTTGAGTAAATTTGATGCAGTTTTATTTGCAGACCGGTTCCATGATTATCACTGCCTGGATGAGGAATGTGTCGGTTTCAGCCAGTGGACTGGTTATAGTGGCGTGGAGCCATTTAAATTTTATTTAACTTGTATTCGAGAATATTTTAAACACAGGAGTGATTTTAAAGGGGTTAACCTGGTATTGCAGACTGCCTGGAGGGTGGGTAAGAAAGATAACAAGAAGGACCTATTCGCGGACTATGGTGTTCTCTCCCGGGTGGCAGTGACTGTACTGGGGATCCCCTTTACCGTGGTGGAGATATCCTACTCCCAAGAGGAAACCATAAATATAGTAAAAAGCCATCTAAATGTTACCTCGGATGAGGTAAGGCAATATATAAAAAAATATGGTAACAAACCCCGTTTTATATGTCAGGCACTGAAGGATGGATCATAATCTTATCTTCTGTCCTTGGCTGTTAATTCAAGTATCACTGGAGTTTTAAATGATAAAAACATTGATCAAGTCCACCCGGATAACATGGGCCTCTAAAAATGCCAACATGTTTTTACTGGCACTTACTTATGCTTATTTCCTGGGAATACCTATTAATAATCCTTTCCAGATATTAGGGGGGCTTATACTGGTTTCTGCTCTGTGGGGTGCCCTGTACACCCTCAATGATCTTACGGATCTGGAGGTGGATCGCCGGGATCGACAGAAGCAGAGCCGGGCCTTCATTGAAAATGAGGTGGACAAAAAGATCATACTGCTTTTCTTTGGCCTGATTGTGGCCGGGGTGTTTATAATATCCTTTGTAGCATTCCCTTCATCATTCACCTTTTTAATGTCTCTAATGCTACTCAACCAGTTGGTTTACACTTTACCTCCAATCCGTTTAAAGGATTCCAATTTAGCCCCTTTTTTCAGCACCGCCACTAATTCAGTGTTGCGTCTGGCTTCCTGTGCCGTACTTTTGGGTGATGTGTTTCTGGTGCCCCTGAGTGTGTACGTGTTCATGTACCTGGCAGGAATGGGTACCTATCTCATGTACAAGTCACGTTCCCGCGATGCCAGTATAGTGGGGTTCATGGGGGGCGGCTTACTCCTGTATATGCTTTACTCTGGTGACATGAATATAATACAATTTGCGGTGGCAATTCTGCCATCTTTCCTGGCAGCAGTGCCATTATATCTATCACTATTTACAAATAAGGACTACATGTTCCGTCTGGCAGATATTCTTTACCACCAGGTAGCCATGGTATTTTTCATGTTTTGTATACTGGTGATTATTTTTTAAGGAATGCCCCTGTTTAATTCAGCATATTATCCCTTAAAAATCCTAAAAAAGTTAGAAATAGTGGAATAAAAAAAGGAAGGGGTAATTGACTTAAAAAAAATTAAGAATAAAGAAAAATAATTATCTGCTTTTTCAAGTCTTAGAACAGTTTACCCAGTTTCAAAAGAGCCTTTGGTGAGATTTTAATCAGTTTTTTAACCATTTCTGCGGTGTTAATGGTTTCAAAGTCACTGTCCTTGAAAACATCCGCGATTTCATCCAGTTCTCCATCCGAAAGACTTAAAAGGTATTCCTTGGCCTTCAGGTACTTTTTGAATGATTCCCCCAGTTCATCATCACAGAGTTTTTCATACACCTTAAGGTTTTTATGGGAGTAGTCCCCATCAGCCATGGCCTGGGCAGCCACCTGACCCGCAATACGGCCTCCCAGCATACCACTGATGATACCTCCACCAGTGAGGGGGTTAACCATACTGGCGGCATCCCCGGTGACCAGGACATTATCTGCCACTTTTTTCTTCAGTAATCCACCCACGGGGTCTCCGCCCACGTTAAGTTCCACTGGCTGAGCATTTTGAGTAGCCGGGTTGCTTTCCACAAACTCTAAAAGGTGTTGGTAAGCAGTTTTGTCGGTTCTGGTGGTTAAAATACCCAGGCCCACGTTGGCTATGTCATCACCCTTGGGGAATATCCAGGCGTAACCACCAGGAGCTACACTACCAAAGTGGAATTCGATACAGTCTGGTTCGGCCATCTGGACTCCGGCCATTTCAAACTGGGCACAGGATTCCATATTTTTAGGGGCTAAAGCAGTTCTAAGCCCTGCCCATCTTCCCACCCGAGATTCTGGACCATCGGCCGCAATCACTATCTTGGCTTTGATCTCCAGTTCCTGGCCCATGTTCTCGGCAGTAACCACTACCTGATCATCTTCCCTCCGCATACCAGTGGCCAGGGTTTTGACCATGATCCGGGCACCGGCACGGGCGGCATCCATGGCCATGTGCTTGTCGAAGATCTTACGTTCCAGGATGTACCCTGCTTCAGGGAGTTTCACCTTATCCTCGGTTAAATTAACAGCCGTGCCGTTGGGGGAGACCATTCGCACTCCAGTGGCTTCGCGGGTTACCCATCGTGAGGATGGTTCAATTCCTAGTTTCTTAAGGCCGTCTTTAGAAACTCCTTCTGCACATCTTTTGGGAGATCCTATCTCTGATTTTTTATCAATGACTATTACTTGGGCGCCGCCTAGGGCAGCGTGTTTAGCTGCAGTTGAACCGGCAGGACCGGCACCTATAACCAGAACATCAGTTTCCATCATTTAATCATCACCTTGCAGGGCCTGCACTGGGCAAACCTTGATACATATCCCACAATCTTTACATTCGTCATGGTTGATCTTCAAGCTGATTTCCCTTACTTCTATAAGGTTTTGGGGACAAACACCAGCGCATTCCCCACAGTACATGCACCATTCATTAACTATCATTGTATCATTCCATACTCTATTTTTCCAGATTAAGTTAGTTGACTTAACTTTTTTGCAGATTAAGTTGAATTAACTTTTTCCAGATTAATTTGCATTATTTTTTTTAAAAATTCTCAAAAAAATATAACTAAGCAAACAACATTCTTTCTTACATATTATTTTTACTTCTTTTTTAAATCTATGGGATGGTAGTATCCTCTAAAGATGACCTTGTGAAAGTTATCAATTACCAAATCCTGATAATTGGATTATAAACATTTTAAATTAGGGATATTGGGTTAGGAAACATTCTAAATAAGGAATATTAAATTATAAACATTTTGAATAAGGTATATTAGATTATAAACATTTTAAATAAGAGATATAAATTAATTATCGGTAATAAAGAGATACTTATCTATTAGGTCCAAATATAGTATCTATTACTCTATTAAAAAGATATTAATCTATTAAAATAGAATTCACTTTTTGATCTCTAATTAAATTCAATCTCTAATTAAATGAGGGAACTGTTTACCTTGGAATAATCTCCCTTAAATGTTACCAACTGTTAATTGGTCGTCGTGTTGCCGCTTTGGGTATTGGTACTGGTCTGTTGCTGTGTCTGGGTGTTGGTACGCTGGGTGTTGTAGTAACGAGTTGATGTGCTTGTTTTGCGAGTGCTGGTGCTTTGAGATGTTGATTGTTTAGTACTCTGATTGGTTTTGATGGTGGTGTTGTTGGCGTTGGTTGAATTGGTGGATATATTACTGTTTGAAAGATTATCATCATCTGGTGACTCAGCAGGACTGTAACCCATGCCCACTATGGATCCAGCCACTACTCCTACCAGTAGAATAGGTATAATTATCAAATCTTTCCTGATCATGGAAACCACTCTTTTGATTATCTGGTTATCTTTATATTTATATTTTTGCAGGGTTTCCAGGACAAATTCTCCCCATATCGCACCACATCACTCCAATTCATCATTAAAATCAGTTTTTGTATTCTGTATGCTGGGAGAGGCATTGTTGAGGTTAATAAAATAATATAATAGGGGAGGATTATCCTATGGGGAACTTAAAAATATGCAATTAACTTCCTACATTTATGGTCCATCCTGAGGGTAGTTTCAGGGTGTATTTTTCAGGACACTTAAATATCAAAAACACTTACTAACATTTAAAAAAAAGGTTTAAGGGTTATTCCCGGGCTTTTCCATCCCTGCAGAAGTAACCCGGTGGTTCACCACTGAATAAATTATTTTCTTTCCACACCAAACATTTATCGCACTGGCAATAATTCCTGGATCCTGATTCTTCCAGATAATCTTTTCCCTTAGCACAGTACAATGCGGGAATCCTTTCTTCTTCAATCATAATCCGGGAGTCCACATCTTCCTGAGTGATCTCCTGTATCATCTTCATTTTGTCCCTAACTGTTTTTGATTTTTCCTGTACCGGACAGGAGTCACACAGGCATTCTGCGAGGTTCTCTAGGTTGAATTTGACCTTCATGTTTTAACCTCTTCCGATTATTAGTGTATAATATGAAGTTTTTACGTTTAATAATCATGGAAAAAGGAGTTACATTGGGGTTTGAATTACCAGAAAATCAGATGACTAGTATCTGAGGGTATTCCATCAATTTAAAATTAGTATTTTAAAAAATAAAATATTCCAAATAGAGTGGGATGGGGAGTCCCTATTTCATCAGTCCTTTTCTTTTTCATCCTCACGGGATTTAAACACGTACCCACATTCACTGCAGGTCAATGTTTGGGTCCGGCCAAAGGCCCGGTGCTGGGAGTCTAATTGCCTTTTGAGGGTCTTATCCTGTGAACCACATTTAGGGCATTTTTCATTCAACTTACCTAAATTCATTGTAATTATCTCCATTGGCGTTTAATGCTTTTTAAAGGCTTTATACTTTTTTTTAAATAGTATTTAATTGGATTATAGGTTATCTTTTCCAGTTAATTCGTTGTTGATGGATTTGTTTGGTTTTGGGTGGTGTTCTGAGTGGTGTCATTGGTGGTTGTGGGGGTGGGTGATGATTGTTGGGTTTGAGCCGCAGGAGTGGATGATACTGCTTGCTGTGGAGTTAGGGGGTTTTTAAACAGGGTAAACTGGCTGGAATTGTTAGAGTTATTGGTGGTGTTATTTGAACCGCTGGATTCTGCGAAGTAACCTAAGGCAACCACTCCTAAAATAAGAAGAAGGCCTATAATTACTGGTGTACTTCTTTTCATATCAGGTCATCTCTCTTTAATTTTCTTTTCTATTTTTATTCTTGTTAAGGGAAGTATAGTTTTTTGTGAATACTTTCTATTTAATTTTTTTGACTGGGAAAATTAGGATTAAGATATAAAAAAAATCAATCAAGAGGGTTTAAGCATGATGGACATTATCCCCTTCTCTGCCTTTCCCGATGGGTCCGGAACCATACCCATACTGGATCCCAGCATCTCCTTGGTGGCCCGCTTGGTTATCTCCTTGAAGATCATCTTATAGGCTGCGCAGTGGGGGTCCACTCCAGTGATCTCAGCTTTACCAGTTTCTTCATTGATGGAAAGACCATTGTAGGGACATCCGCCCCGGCAGAATTTTATGTAGGAGCATTTCTTGCATTCAGTATCCACGTAATCCTTAAAGTCATGGAGAAGCTTCCAGGCATCAGACTGGGCCAGATCATCCATGCTGGGATGGTCCTGGACATTCCCCATCACGTACTCGGGCATTCCCACGAAACGGTAACAGGGATAAATACTACCATCCGGGCCCACGGCAAAGGTATCACCCATACAATCCACGAAGGTGCAGACCACTCCTCTGCGAATAAAAACACACTTACAGAGGTGGTCAATATTTTTAAGCTCAATCTCGTCCATATGCTCCAGATACTGGTCCAAGAGATATATCAAAAGTTCCCCGTACTCTTCAGGAGATAAAGCCCATTTTTCAGGGTTTTCATCACGCAGAGAGGGAAGTGCCGGGTGTAACTTGAGGTTCAAACCATTTTCCAGGAAGAAGTTGAAGATGTCTTCCTTGTACTGGATGGAGTAGGAAGTGAAGGTAGAGATAAAACTAACACTCAGACCTTGTTCCCGGGCAATTTCATATCCTTTCATTGTCCTCTGGTAGTAACCCTTTCCCCTTTGCAGGTCGTTAAGTTCCTCGGGGCCGTCCAGACTGGAACCAATGGGTATGTTGTACTCCTTGAATAACCTAGCCAGTTCCGGGGTCATGTTCCACAGGTTGGTCTGCAGGGCTAGAGCCGGTTTCAGATGGCCTAGCTCCTGTGTTAGAAGGGGCAGTGCCTGGGAAAAAAAATCGTAACCTGCCAGGAGCGGTTCCCCACCGTGGAAGGTGAAGGTCACGGGCTCCTTGCGGAAGTCCTTAAGCCATTCTACAGTTTCTTTAATAATATCCACACTCATAACTGGGGATCCTTCTTCAGAACTCCAGCAGTACTCGCAGTTGGAAGGACAGCCCAGGGTGGGGACCAGCATAACGTGAAAAGCCATAAAAGTTCACCATATCTTATTATATTACTTGGAATTGGTAATGGAATGTTATTTGCTTAACCCTCTTTGGGGGATAATATTAACTAAAATTTAATCTTTTTAATAATTATCTCACCTTACTATAAATTGGTTTTTCTTTATTGGTTCTACGGTAGACTGGTAGAAAGTTTTCATGGTTCGGGTAAATCCAATGAATATGTCTTCATACTTCTCAATTTTTAGTTTAGATATAGTTAAAATCATATTTTCAAATAGGGTGGTAATATCAGGGGATAAAACGCCAAAAACATATCTTACATGATTAATAATCTACAAAAGGTATTTATAGAAAGAGGAATAACATCTTTATCTTCTATTATAGTTGTTGGTCACATTTTAGTTAATTTTTCGGATGGTTTTAATGATTAAAGGTGCAAGAGAAATCTTTAAAAATGATATAAAAGCTATTAAGAATACTCCCGTAGTTTTAATTGTATTAGCGGCGATTATTCTCATTCCATCACTCTACGCGCTCCTGAACATCCAGGCTACCTGGGATCCCTATGCCACCACTTCCAACCTTAAGGTGGCTGTGGCTAATGGAGATTCTGGTTGTACTCTTAACGGGACCCAGTACAACGTTGGTAACATGCTGGTTGAAGAATTGAAAAATAACGATAAATTCAACTGGCAATTTGTTGATGAAGAAACAGCGCGAAACGGAGTTAAGAATGGAAACTACTACGCTGCTCTCATAATACCGGGTAACTTTAGCCAGACTGTACTATCCATTGACACCACCAACCCTCAGCAGGCCACCATAGAATATGTGGTTAATGATAAAATCAATGCCATTGCCCCCAAAATGACCAACACCGGGGCAGATACTCTGCAGACCAAGATCAACAGTGAAATTGTGGAAACTGTGGATGGTATCATATTCGGTAAACTCAGTGATGTGGGGGAACTGGCCAAGGAAAACAAGGCACAGTTTCTTAAAACAAAATCCATGTTAAACGAGTTGAACGGGAAGCTGGGAGAGGTGGATAACAGTCTCAACCAGGGTAACTCCCTTATGAATACAGTGAACCAGATCTGGCCCCAGTTCAGTGCTAAGTTACCTCAGATGCAGAGTCAAGCTGATACTCTTAAAGCCAAATACGACACACTGTACAGCTACATTCAGAACAACCCCTCCAAGGCTCTTTCCACAGTGCAGGACATGGAATCAATTGACACCACTATCATAACTGGTTTGAGATACCTTGACTCTCTTTTAACCACACTTTACAATGCCACCGGGGATGAAGATCTCATACCCATCATAAACAAGGTTGAAGATGGCATTACTAAAGCAAACACAGTGCTCAACCTCCTGCAAGAAGTGGAGCAGGATATAAAAACCAGCAACGATCCTTCCGGTAAGTTAAGCCAGCTTAAAAGTTCCATTGACGAAATGGACGCTGCTATCAACTTATTGGCCAATAATCGAGACAATATAAACCAGATTGTCAGTGAAGCATCATCTAAACTGAGCATGGCCAATGCCAAATGGCCGGAGGTTAAAAGTTCCATTCAACTGGCAACGGCCAAGGTCAATTCCATTGATGAAGCCGATCTCGACCGGTTAATTGCCTTTTCTGATACCGATCAAAGTGGTGTGAAAAGCTACTTTGAAAGCCCGGTTAAACTGGAAAAAACCCATTACTATCCGGTGGATAACTATGGCTCGGCTCTTTCACCATTTTATATTGCCATATCCCTATGGATTGGGTGTATTATAGCAGTGGCCATGATCTCCATGCGGGTTAAATCCAAAAAAGAATACAGTGCCGAAACAGTGTATATGGGTAGAATGGGCTTATTTTTAGTGTTAGGATTATTACAATCGGTGGTAGTTGTAGTGGGAGCCTTGCTCATGCATGTACAGGTCTCATCCCCGTTACTGTTTGCCTTAACCACGATTTATATTGGTTTGTGTGCTATGGTGGTGGTCTACTCCCTGACATCGGCTTTTGGAAACGCAGGAAAGGCCATGGCTATTGTAATACTGGTTCTGCAGATAACTGCCACGGGAGGAGTGTTCCCCCCAGAACTCTTACCTTCCTTTTTCCAGACCATAAATCCCTACCTCCCCCTGACCTACGCAGTGGGGGCTCTGCGGGAGGTAGTTGCCGGAGTCTTATGGGGCAACTTCTGGAGATGTATCGGAGCACTGGCTATATTCCCGGCAGTGAGTTTTGTTCTAACTCTGATTATCAAGGAAAAAGTTGATAAACGGGCACAGTGGACAGAAGAAAAGCTGAAAGAAAGTGGACTATTCTAAAACTACTTATTTTTTTTTTTTTTTTTTTTTTTTTTTTTTATTTTCTTAAGGGTTTCTTGTTTTTCTAAGGATGGAATTAATCTCACGGTAATAAATTATTTTCACCTATTTTCAAGTCTCGGGTGAGGTTTCTATTTTTGTGAATTTAGAGGTACTTCTCAACTACACTCTCTACCACAACGCCCATGGCCTGGGGGGTGTATAAATTAGGGCATGTACCCCAACAGCGAAGGTGATTCACTTTGAAAGTAAGCCAGGGAGTGCTTTTTGGTAGGAAAGTGTATCTTTATCATCCTGAATACTTTAATGAACATGAGGAAGTTATTATTTTCACCAGAGAAGAGTTCAGGAGGATGTACCAGTCCATGAGTGTCCAGATGGAGCAGATCAACCGGACGTACCTGACCCTGGATCCGGGTGAAGAATGGAGGGTTATAGGGGTTTGGTTTAAAATCATGGAAAGCATTCACCGTCTAAATTTAAATCTGGATGATATTTTCAGTAATAAACCCTTACAAACCTACCTGGACACCTATATCCAGGATACCATTGATTCACCGCCAATGGTTCTCCCTTCTTCCTTGAACGAAGTGGTTACTCCTGAATCCCTGGGTGTTAACTGGTCCCGGTGACCGGTAGTATAGAATAATGATAATCTTAGTTAAGGGGACTAAATAAATAAAAGACATGATAATCGTCTAAGCGTTGATAAAAATGAGGTACAGTTACGGAATTGTTCAGGGGAAGACAATAGTCACTTATAAACCCCACCTCTTCCAGAATTACCAGGATTTGCTGGTTTTCCCTGCAGAAAATTTCCGGAAATGGCACAGCCAGATCAACGAGTACCTGGACGGAGTTTACCAAGTAAATGCCCATAAACAGGAGAAGAAAAGACCCGTAGATAGGGATGATTTAAATCTGGTGCTGGGAGTGCTGTGTGAAATTACCCTAGAAATGGAAGAACTCTTTAACCCGGAAAAGGAGACAGATAACACCTACTACTATATTTCAACCATGGATGAAGATTATAAAAAGATCAAAACCACATTCTATGGAAGATACCGCTATAAAATAGAGAGAAAGACCCTCCCTATTACACCCGAATTAAAATACCAGCACATCCTGGAAATCGTGCAATACGCTCATAAATTATGGGGTCAAAATAACCGGGGCCTTAAACTGAACATGGTTTCCAGAAAGGAATAATCATTAAGATTGAAGGTGGATAGGGAGAGGTCCTGTTCCATATTTCCCGCGGAATCTGGTCCCTATAACAAACTATTACTCTCTTTCACAACATATACACAGTGGGAGATGAGTTTCTATGCGATCCATTTGGTCAGGCTCTATAAAATTTGGAACTATTTTTATACCCATCAGATTGTATGCTGCCAGTGAAAACCTCCATATCGGTTTTCACCTGGTCCATAAAACAGATTGTGGCCGAGTTCACTACAAAAAGGTTTGCGAAAAGGATGGTAAAGAATTAGAACCCCACGAAATCGCTAAAGCAATAGACATCGCCGGGGAATGCATCCAGTTCACCGATGAAGAGATAAAAAATCTCCATCCCTTCTCCACCAGAACCATGGAAATACTGGGATTCTGTGAATATGAAGAAGTACCCCAGATATCCCTTTCCAAACCCTACTACCTGGGAACTGAAAACCCCAAAAAGGGGGGTACTGCTCAGAGTTTCCACCTGCTCCGGGAGGTTATGGAAAGGAAGGAGAAGGTGGCAGTGGTGAAATGGGTGCAGCGCAACAACGAGTATATCGGAATGCTGCAGTCTTATGAGGAGGGATTCCTCCTGAAACAGTTACTGTATTTTGAACAGGTACGATCACCCCAGGAGGTGGAAATCATTACTGGAGATGTTGACCCCGCTCTCCTTAAAAAGGCCTCTCTGGTGATGGATAACATGATCTTTGATTTTGACTGGACCAGTTACACCGAAACCTACACCCAACAGTTAAGGGAACTTATTGAGAAAAAAGCTGCTGGTGAAGAATTAATACCTGAACTCAAGCCTCCAGAAACCAGGTCACTGGAAAAAGAACTGGAAAAAATGTTGGCCATGATGGAAGAGTAGGTGCAGGTCCATGGAAATGCTGGAGCCCATGCTCAGTAAACTGGCAGAGGAAGATGTTCACCTGGAGGGTGTCTGGGTAAGCGAGCCTAAACTGGATGGTGAGAGGATCATTGCCCTGCGCAAAGGGGACCAGATTGACCTGTGGACCCGCAGACATGTAGAAGTTTCATACAAATTCCCTGAAATCATTTCCAGCCTTAAAAAAAATATAAAAGGGGATAACTGGATTTTGGATGGGGAAATAACTGTCCCCGGGGGTTTCCGGAAACTTTTAAAACGTAATGTTGAGGATAGGTTTAAAATCTCCCTTCTGGCCAAGAAACTCCCGGCAACCCTTAACCTCTTTGATATTCTCCGGTTTCAGGGGGAGGATCTAACCTCCAAAGCACTGGTTCAGCGCAAGAAAATATTATTAAAGGTCGTTCAGGAGGGGGGCCATATTAAAATAGTCCCCTTTAAAACAGTAAACTCAAAAAAAATTAAAGACCATTTTGTTGAATCCATCCACAGGGGTTATGAAGGATTGATACTTAAAAATGCCAGTTCTGAGTACGAATCAGGGAAACGATCATCCCACTGGTTGAAGATCAAACGATCAGAGACCATAGATGTTAACGTAATAGGGGCCACCAAAAGCACGGGAAGCATAGCCTTCGGGGCGTTAATACTAGAGAAAGATGGTCAGTACTTTGGCAAGGTAGGTACCGGATTCAGTGATTTAGATAGGAAGGAGATACTGGAATTTTTAGAAAAAAATAGGGGAGTAACTGATATTCCACTTCCCGCTGATCTGGATATTCTCCTGACCACCCGACAGTTACCAGCCGAAATAAAGGCCAATGAAATTGTGAAGGGTAAACCCCGGGCCCCGGTATGGGTGCGATTTAGATGGGCTTAATAAATAGGGTTTAAAAAATAATTTACCCAACAGGGGAACCTAACACAATTGAAAATATACCCCCTTGGAAATCCAACACTTCTACATATTGGGCTGTTTGGTCATGTAGAATGGGTGTGTTTTTCAACTTTTTTTAAGGTTTTACCCATTATAATTTTTCCCCACCAGAGGTGGTGGTTAGTTTGACGTGTTCCACGCCCTTAAGCCTCATGATCTTTTCGGTTAGGTCCCTGATTTGCTGGGCGTCTCCCTTGACTACTATAACTTCCAGGCATTTATTTTCAGTCATATGGATATGCATGTTGGCGTTTATATATTCCCGGAACTGGTGCTGGATATTGGTGAGATCTTCCATCACACCGGTGTAATGGTGGTCGTAGATAACAGCCACTATTCCCACCCGATCTCCTTCCATATCCCTCATCCACTGGTAGCGCACTATGTAGTCTTTCAAGGCATCTCTGATACCCTTTGATCGGGAATTGTATCCCCTGTCCTTCAGAACATCATCGAATTCAGTTAAAAGCTTTTTGGGCAATGACATGCTTATTCTCATCATATACACCACTAGTTAATATGCTTGTTATAACTATTATTAAGTTATTAATTAATAAATATTTTCCTCCAAGGGCAAAAATTAGTATTAACACAACCCAAGCTGTTTCATATTTCCTTAAAGAACAGTGGTTATAAGGGATGAAAATTATTTTTTCAAGTTTTTCGTGATCTGTATCTGATTTTTTGGAAAATAAGGCCATCAAACTAAATTTAAGGATGTAGAAGAAGGTGAACACATCATTACATTTATATATATTTCTCCATGATAGTAAGGATGATAATAATTTAAGGGGAGGTGAAATAATGGACAGAAAAATTATAGCCTTAATTATAGTTGTTCTTTTAGTCATTGTGGGAGTGGGGGCTTATTTTATTTATAGCAATTCTCAAACCCCTAATATAACCGTGAATAACTCTACTAACTTACCCACCACTACTACTCATACCTACAAACACAACGAATCCAACCATCCCAGTCACACCAATGTAACCAATAACACCAAGACCAATATCACATCCCAGCAGGCCATGAGTATTGTTAACAAACTGTTAAAAGACGATGGATTCACGGACTACTCAGCATCAACTCCTCAACTGATGAAAGCACCGAACAACAAGATGGTATGGCATGTGCCAGTGTTGGACCCCAACAAAAAGTATGTATGGTCCGTGGATGTTGATGCCCAAACCGGTGAGATATATACTCTGTATTAAACCTCACCAAACCCTTATTTTTTTTAATTACAATTAAAGATCATTTCTTAACTTAACAGGCCCAACAGTCCTTTCTAATTTCTTCAGTATACTGGGAGGGATTATAAGGTCCTTAATAGTTTTTTTGAGCTTGTATGTGGGTGTTGATATTTTTCATGTTTTTAGGAACTTAATAATTTTTAATAAAGAATTATCAAGACTTAAAAAATCTCTCTTAGTTTAGTTTACAGAAATTACCAGAGATAAATAAGCTTTTTAAAGGAATAGAAATCATTCAACCTTAACCGAAGGAATAGAAGGTAATAAATCAGGGCAATTGATTAAATTAAGGAATGATACCAACTTTCAAATACTTTCCCACTCATAAAAAATAATCACACCTATCATGGGTAGCAATCTGGGGAGAAGTCATGAAGACCAAAGAAGGAGAAGTTAACCCGAAAAAAGAACCCGGATTTGGGCGGGAACTTTATTCAGTTAGAGAATCCTACTGGATATTTTACCAGGGAATGCGGACCATTAGATTTATGTTTAAGGCCAGAAGGAACCGGGAATTAGACCAAAAATTTGTGGAAAGACTAATGTTAAGGGTGACGGAGGTTAATGATTGTGCCCTGTGTTCCTATGCTCACTCCAAAAGGGCCCTGGAGAGTGGAATGACCAGTGAAGAAATCCAAAAAATGCTCCATGGTATAATGGAAGATGTCCCTGCCCCGGAACTCCCGGCAGTGATGTTTGCCCAGCACTACGCCGACACCCGTGGAAACCCCACCCCCGAATCATGGGAACGTATAGTGGAAATCTATGGGCCATCCAAAGCCAAAGGTATCCTGGGATCCATACGCACCATAATGATTGGAAACACCTATGGTATTCCCTGGAGCTCATTTTTCAACCGGTTGAGGGGTAAAGCAGACCCAAGGAGCAGTTTATTCTATGAAATCAGTATGATTTTAGCCACCTTTCTAATTCCCCTATCCTTTATCCATGCCTTACTATCGGATATCTTTAGAGTGCCCCTCAAATATTCCTAATCTTTATTCTTATCCAATAATATCTTCCGGGAGGTTGAATCCATGGTATCAAAGAAAATTCAAACAGTAGACGAGTACATATCTTCATTTCCCCCAGATATTCAGGGCATTTTGGAGGAAATGAGGGAAACTATCCGGGAATCAGCACCCGAAGCTGAAGAAACCATTAGCTACGGAATGCCCACTTTCCGGTTAAAAGGTAATTTGGTACATTTTGCTGCCTATAAAAATCATATAGGATTTTATCCCACCCCTTCTGCAATAAATGCCTTCAAAGAAGAACTTTCACATTACAACACATCAAAAGGGACCGTACAATTTCCCCTGGATGAACCGGTACCCCTGGACCTGGTGAGAAAGATGGTCCTCTTCCGGGTGCAGGAAAACCTGAAAAAATAGCTCTTGGGGGTACTTGGAATTTTTATCAAACCAGTTTATTTCAAACCCTGTTTATGTAGGGGATAGAGTCAAAAACATCGGAATAGGGATCTATTCCGGGGTTATGGCCACGGCATCTATCTCAACCAGCCAATCGGGATTACCCAGTCCGGATATGAAAAGAACGGTTACAGTGGGGAAATTAATATTCCCCTTCCATTTTTCCTGGAAAACCTGAAAGCCCTCCTGTGGATTCTGTCCCTGAACAAGGTAAATGTTGAATTTAACCACATTCTCCAGTTTAGCATGGCATTCTTCTAGAATTTTATTAATATTGGATAGAACCTGTTCTGTCTGCTTTTTAAGATCACCCTTTCCTACTAGAACTCCCTCCTCATCAACCGCATTCTGTCCACCAATATAAATTGTCTGATGATTTCCCTTGACTGATATTGCCTGGGAGTAACCCCGGGGTTTGACCATATTTTCCGGGTTTATGTAGTTAGTTTTCATTAAAACCTCTCCAACACGCTCATTACGGTTTTTAATCCTGTATTTTAAGGAGAAATATTACTTTGACCTCAGGATATTAGGAATAAATGAGTTTGTATTGTGGTTAACTTTTCCCTTACACGTTTTTCCCCATTTCATAAGCTTCGGCCATGGTTTCGCTTTCTTTGATGTCACCCACATTCCAGGCGCCAGTTCCGTAGATAATACCCCTTTCATCTGCACCGTTAAGGCAGGATGTGAATCCTCTGAAACCTTCCACTGTCCTTTCCATGGCTTCCTTTTGGGGGTTGGCTGCGGTGAGAATGAAATACATTTCTTTGGCACTGATTTCAGTGTAGCGGGCATAGGTTCGGTCAATGAGTGTTTTCAGCTGGGCGTTCATGGTGTAAAAGTAAACTGGTGTGGCCATGACAATCACGTCAGCAGCAGCCATTTTATCCATGATTTCGCCCATGTCATCATTTTGAGCACATTTACCACCGTTTCCCTGACAGGTATCACAGGCCACACAGTAGTTGATTTTTTTATCCCTCAGGAAAATTTTTTCAGCCTTATGACCTGCTTCTTCTGCTCCAAGGATGAACTGATCGCATAAAATATCTGAATTTCCGCCTTTTCTGGGGCTGGCCGATAGCACCACTATATTTTTACTCATCAAGTAAACCTCCATTGTTTTTATTTAAAATTAATGAAACCAAAATAATATCAACCTTTGGCCCGGATTCCCATTAATCCACCCAGGGCCCCCAGAGTGATGCTTATGATCAGGGATAGCTGAAGAATAACATAAGCTGCTACCACGGCATCAACCCCCGGTATCAGATTGATATTTAGGGATATTAAATTTATGAGGCCGTTAATGGCTTCAAATCCGGTTATCAATATTAAAGTGATAATTAGACCACCGATCATTCCGGACATTGTTCCCACAATAGCCCCGTCTTTTATATCCATTTGAGTGTAATCTTCATATTTCTGGCTAAAGTATGCTGCCAGGAACCCTCCCATTAACGGGCCTAAAAAGAAGAGAGGGTAGAATAATATAATTAGAACGATAGTTATAGCTGCGTTAACGAGTCCACTTAGTCCTATGATTTTCCAGTCTGCCATTTGTAATCTCCGGGATTAATTATGGTTTATATAATGATTATATGTTTTTGATACATTATTTATAGCATGGGATTAGACATAAATGTTTTTAGTGTTTTTCACTGGAAATTATGTATTTGTAGATATGGTGGGAGGATAAGACAAAGTGAAGCATTGATTCCGTGTATTCTCTGGCGGCTTCAACATCTTCCAGGTCGTAATTTTTAAGTGACCTGGTTTCATCGAATTTTTTTCTCAATTCTTCTTCTAAAACACTTTTTAAAAACCCTATGGTTTCATTAGGGTCTCCTTTTTCAATGTCTTCCTCTGCTCGAGGCACAACTGGCCCCCAATCCAAACCTGCTGGTTTAAGGCCGGTATAGGGTGCTCCTTCACCTTCACGATGCAGTCGCACCGCGGTTTCAAAGAACCAGAGATCCGCAACTTCTGCCGCGTCTTCACCTAACTTCCTGGCCCTAAGCGTTTTATTAAAACTTTGGCTTAACTCTTTTTCTGCAGTTTCAGGTACAAAGGGAAGTACATAATTCACATCCATCATTTTTAAAGCCTTTTTACAGGCACTAACAACCGGTCCGTCCATGGTATCACAATGGGGGGCCATTTTAAACACCTCCAACTGGTTATCATGTAATAAGATATGGGAGCTTGAAATCATTATTTCTTTCTATTTCATAATAGAAGTGATATTAACTGGGGAAGGATTAACTAACGACACAAATGGGGGGGGGAATTGATGGTTAATAGTTGATATGTAGCTTTACCTAAGGGAGTAATCCATTTCAAGGAGTGGGACGGTCTAAAACTTAGGGGAGGATCATATCTGAAATTTTCACCTCGGGGTGATGATAATTTCTAATACCCAGATCAGAGTCTCCCGGGTTGATGGCTCCATTGGGGCACCAGTTTAGGCAGGCGAAACAACTTAGGCAGTGATCCGACCACTTTGGCTTGTTATCCACTAGTTCAACGTTGTTCTGGGTGCAGATTTTTTGACAAGTTCCACAGCCAGTGCAGTTTTCATTGGAGGTGAAGGCCAGTGAATCCACACCTTTAAAGAGCACCTGATTAAGGAATGTTAAATAAACCGGGATTAATTTCAGGTTTTGTGTTTTAAACATGTGGAAAAATAGGATACTGGTTTCTATTTCCTCTTTTTGCCTGTTTCCTATAACCGCAGAAACCTTCTTGACCCTTTTTTTCCATTCACTGAACATCATTTTCTGTTGAGTCTCAGTTACCTTTCTGGATCCTAAGCCATTCTGGGGCATGCTCACGGCAAATCCTGCAGATAGGCGCCCGCCATAGGAATTAATGGTTGTTTCCAGATGTTTTAGAGATTTAGAGGGGGTTACTCCGTAGGTGCATAGCGCGAAAATGTACTTGGACTGGATATCTTTAATTCTGGAAATGAATTTTTCCATGAACTGGGGAGGTTTAAAGTCATAAATCGGAAATACAAACCCTATAATATTGGCTTCAGTATCTATGTTTTCCTGGTTGATAACCGCCATAATTGGGGTTAAAACAGCATTTAACTCCCGGGCCACATCTCGGGCTACTGCAAATGAATTACCAGAACCTGAAAAATAGTATATTTCTACCTTATCCATATCCCCACCCCTGCAAAATGAGTTTCCAAGTTTTCATTGCTTATTATTATATGGTGTTTTCCTGTTATATCAACCTGAACTTTAGGTTTTTAAAAGAGGCGGATTTCCATGATCCATCCCTAAACTAGACCAGAAAGATGGATAAACATTGCCTAAAAAACAGGTTAAGCAGTTCATTTTGAGGTATCTGAAAGGATAAAATTTAATTTATAACTTTACAGTATCTCCCGTGGCAAAATAATCCACACTATCTCCCATAACATTTTTCAAAAGGGGATAACCTTTTCTACCAGTGCAGTGCCCAGTATAAACCCTTTCTATTGGATATTCTGCCAGTTTACTCCCGATACTTTCAATGTTTTCCTTACTTTCTGCGGTGTGATTGAAAAAAGGAAGGCCAATAAAATGGAATCCTCCAAAAAGGGCCTTTATATGAGTGTTGGGGAATTGGTCCAGGGCGGCTTCAACCATGTTTAATACTCCGTGATGTGAGCAGCCTGAAAAAATAACCATTCCATCCTCTTCCAGGATAACCATCATCTGCTCATGGGAAAAATCATCAGGGACCACCTGGTTACCTTTTTCCATGTAAAGATATTTTCCACCAGCAGGAGCAGGATATTTCAGGGGCATATCCGTTAAAAGGTAGGTATCCCTGGCAATTTCAGTGAATTTAGTGATTAAATGAATCCTGTCCGCATAATCAGCGAATAACTGTTTATCCAGGCCAATATCTTTTTTTAAAAAATAAAATGCTTTAAAATAATGGTTCCCATTTGATTGGGGGCGTAGGTAAACTGGTGAGGATTCATTCAATTCCATAAACCTACCCAATCCTCCGCCATGGTCAAAGTGCCCGTGGGATATGGCGGTTACATCAACCGCTGTCAAATCGATTCCTAATTTACGGGCATTATCTACAAAAGCACCGGTTACTCCGGTGTCAAAGAGTATGTTATCATCGTCCCGTTGAATGTGGATTGATAACCCTTTTTCAGAATATAAATCTGAATTATCCGGTTTTATGTCTTCAATCAGTGCTGTAACTTGCATTTTTACCCCTCCTAGCATTATTAATGTTATTTTTTCTCCCTACCAAGGCACATTAATAGGAAGATTAAATAGCCCGTAATATTAATCTGGAATCTTATTTATAACTCAGGGGCCTCTAAATATAATATAAAAATTCATTGGTCACTATTTTTTCTATTATAAGTATTATATGCATTTTTCTACACAAATACAGCAATATATATCGAGATATCCAATATGATATTTGCTGAAAAATAAATAATTTAATAATCTATCATTGGCAATGAAACGAAAAATGGGGGTCAAAATCAAAATTTATCAATGCTACCGGATGGTTAGGATAATAGAAAACAATTGTAATGAGATATTCAAGGGTTAAATTTTTCCTCGGCAACATTTTTATTGTGTTTTTAAGTTTTAATACTAATTTTTGGTGTCAATTTCACAGTACTGGGCCAGTAATTTTTCCTCTTCCTCTTTTTTGGGAAATTTAAAGAATACTAGGGCTGCTCCAATCAGGATGGCAAAAATCCCCGCCAGGTAAGCCCAGTGATCCCCGGCTAAAAATGAATATTTGGCTGCGGATATGATCTGTGCCGAATACTGGGGGTGCTGCTGGGCCAGGGTGGCTGCACTGGAGAATGATTTCTGTAGTGTGGTTTCCACGGTACTGGTTATCTGCTGCTGGGCATAGGTCGGTAAACTGTTAATCTGTGAGGCAATTGACCGGGCATAACCTGCGGTGAGCAGTGCACCGAATATGGAAGTCATTATAGCCCCTCCGAAATCACGCTGCAGATCTGCGGTTCCCGAAGCCATACCCACCCTTTTCACTGGAACAGAACCAGTGAGGGAATGGGAGGCAGGAGTTCCTGCCAATCCTACTCCAATTCCTACAAAGGCGTAAGCCAATCCCACCTTCCAGTAGGGTATGTGGTCCTGCCACAGGAATAGCATGGTTAAAAAACCCAGTAAACAGAAGAGGTAACCGGTCAGGAGGGTGAAGCGGGAGCCACGCGATTCAATGAGTCGGGCAGATTGGGGTGCCACTAAAATCATGAATAATGCTGCTGGTAAAATTGCCAGTCCTGCATCCAGGGTGGAGTAGCTGAGAACGTTCTGTAGAAACTGCTGACCAATGTACATGGCCCCCATCAGTGCCCCGAAAACTATTATCCCGGCACAGGCCGCTACCCAGAAAATGCTGCGCCTGGCAACTTTAAGATCGTAAAGGGGATTTTCCACCCTGCGCTGGCGCCTTATGAACAGAATCCCGGAAAGTGCGGCGATGACTAAGAAACTAATTATCAGGATTTCGGAATCGGGCACCGGGGCGAAGTTAATGGCCAGAGTTAATGTTCCTAAAAGTAGTAGAGACAGTAAACCTCCCAGGTTATCCACGGGAGCAGTTGTCTCGCTGACGTGATTGGGGATGAACTTAATGGACATCAGTAAGGCTACCAACGCCAGGGGTAAGGTGATTAAAAATACCGAACCCCAGTCATTAAAGCTTAACAGGTATCCGGAGATTATGGGCCCCAGAGCAGCAATGGCCGCTCCAATACCGGACCATAGGGCTATGGCCCTGGTTCGTTTCTGCCCCGACCACAGAGCAGTTATAAGGGCCAGTGTAGTGGGAAAAGCCATCCCCGCAGCTAAACCACCAATGATACGGGCCAAGATCAGGATTTCAATGGAGGGTGCAAAACCAGCAATGATGGAGGAGGGTATGGCCAGTAGAGTCCCCAGGATCAGCATCATCTTTCTACCGTGGTGGTCACCCAGGGCACCGAACCATAGCACTGATGCCGCCAGACCCAGGGAGTAACCCACGGCCACCAGGTTGATCTGGACCTGGGAAGCATTAAAAACCAGACCTATGGAAGGAAGGGCTACGTTAGCCACGGATAAATTAAGATTGGCCACTGCCGCCACTAAGATGAGGGTGGCTAAGGCTATCATTCCCGGTTCAGTTTTTATAGTTGGTGTCCTGTTCATTTTCATACTCCCTGTATCCCCCTAGTACTAGTAGATATTATGTTCTAAGATGATTTATATAATCATCCAGTACCGAATTATTAATTGCTGCCATATTATGCCCGAGATACTAAGAAGGGTTAAGTGAAAAATGGTTATCCCCTCTAATTTACTTTTTTCCATCATATTTTTCCGAACATTTAAGGAATTAAACTGATCCCTAATTGTTCGCCAATGGAAACTAAAAAAGAAAGATTGGGGAATTATTCTTAAAAAAAAGAATAGGAATCAGGTTAAACTCTATTCTTGCGGGGTTGGATAATTGAAACCTACCTTTTTGGAGGCCCATACCCATAAAATAGCCATGAAAACTAAACCGCAAGCCAATCCTAACAACCCGCTTTCTGGGCTAAAGATGTTGGTTGCTTTAATCCCTAAAATACCAATACTACTACCGAAGCCAAATAAACTGTAAACTATGGTATTCCATAGGGCATGGGAAAATGATGACACAATTATAGAACCTGAAATGTACCTTAGAAGTCCAAAGGTCAACCCTCCAATAATTCCTCCGGTGATGTATATGGGAAGCATACTCAAGTTGAACGAGGAATTCAGGAAGAATAATGGTAAATGCCAGGAGGCAAAGGCCAGGGCCGTGAATAGGAGAATTAACTTGGGATTCATTTTACCTCTTTCCAATATTCCGTAAAGCCATCCTCTGAAAAAACCTTCTTCAGTGGCAAATGCCAATATAAGTGTGTATAAAAAGAGATAAACAATTTTACCAGTCATTTCATTGGGGTATTTTATTGCACCCAGGTTCCCGGTTACCAGGGCAATAACAATAATAACCAGACAAATGCTCAGAGGATACAGAATAGCCCACATATAATCTCTTAATCTTCCAAATTCCAAACCCAACTCTTTACCATTCATTTTTGTCCAGTAGGCTAAAACTAAAATTAGGGGAAATATTATCAGTGCCTGGAGTTGTTCATTGCCGAATATTACCGGAAAAAGTGTGCTGCAGATCATAACCAGTACATATCCAATTAAACCATATTTGTAAGCGTTTTTCATGTTTCACACTCCCATTCAATTTAAGGCGGGTGGAAACAAAAAAAAACAAAACAACCCGCCAAGTCCTTATTTAAAAACCATTCACTCGGTTAAAGGAAGAGGTATCCGTTTAAAATCATCTTTTCCCCTAACAATATCACTTCAACTACTAAGTTAGTGATGACCCTCTTTAAATGTTACTATTCATTCTGAAAATTTTATTCTATCATTTCCAGGGTGCTAATGGAAAAATCGTAAGTTCACACTTATTCTATGTATTTCCTTTTGTTGGACTGAAAAATAAATGGGTGACACCCAAAATATTATATATTCCACCTTATCAATACATCAACATATATTGATATATGGTTTTAATCACCAGAAAATTAGAAAGACATATTCACAGATTAGGGGGATATATGGGAGGTATCATGACAGGTTGCCAAATTCAGGGCGAAGATAGGCCTAATGAAAGTCAAAAGAAAAGAATTAAAGAACTTATGGGGTCATTACCTGATGATGATCACTATGAAAAATATTCAGGGAAACTTAAAGCACTATCTGATGCAACACGGCTCAAAATACTGTATTTACTTTCAGACAGAGAATTATGCGTATGTGAAATAATGTACGCTCTAAATAAGCCCCAGTCAAGCATATCACATCACTTGAATATCCTAAAAAACTTGGGTTTTATTAAAGGGCGTAAGGAAGGGGTATGGATTCATTACAGTCTCAAAAACCCTGAAATTATAGATACCGTTGAGAAATTAATAGAACTAATTTAACTAGGGTGATATTTTACTGGGACTGCTCTAATGGCATAGTTTCAAACATAATGCATATTTAGAGGTACACATCCTTATTAGGAGTAATATTCATTTAGGTGATTGAATGGAGAAAGAAAGAGTTTTATTTATGTGTATTCATAACGCAGCCCGCTCTCAAATGGCAGAAGGACTATTCCGGGATCTTTATGGGGATATTTTTGATGTATATAGTGCCGGGAGTGAACCCCATACCGTTGATCCCCTGGCCATAAAATGTATGGAAGACATTGGAATTGACATCTCTCATCATAGATCTAAAAGCCTGAAAGAATTTGAAGGTCAGGAATTTGATTACGTTGTAACTGTCTGCGGAAATCCCTATAATGCCTGCCCCTTCTTTGTGGGGGGTAAAAAATACTTCAAACAACCATTTGAAGATCCATCAGTTTTTGAAGGCACAGAGGAAGAAAAATTCGAATTATTCCTAAAAATTAGGGATGAATTAAGGGAATGGCTGGAAGATTTGTATTATTCATACATGATACCCAATGATGAATCCTGTAATTTCTCAGGGGAGTTGGAAGGATGCTGCGGACCAAGGGATAAAGAATTTTCATGTAGATAAGGGGGTATAAATCATGTTAAACGTTGTAATAGTTACTGATGGGCCATACGGGGAAAGGGCATTTGAAAATATTAAAAAAAATTTTGAAACAGAATTTATTGAATTAGAAAAGCCAGAATCCATGTTCATGGATGAAATAGACATTCCTGAAGAGGAACTGGCAAAGATAAAGGATGCCAATGTCCTGATAACTTATACGCAACACCCGGACCTCACCTTGGATCTGGTGGATCTGGTTAATAAAGATGTAGATTACATAATTGTAGCGGCATGGATGGGTGAAGGCTTTAAAAATCAATTAGAAGTCTATGAAAATGTAACATGCCCCTATATAATGTGTGAATTGGAAGAAAATGGTAATGAGATATTTGATAAGTTCACTTCTAAAATTGGAAAGCCAAAAATAGATATACAACTTGAAAATGGTCATATTGTTGCTATCAATGTAATCCGTTCTTCTCCTTGCGGTTCAACAACATTTGTAGCCGATTACCTCTTAGACAAATACTCACGGGTTCAGGATTTAGAGAATTTACCTATCGAGGCCGGACTTAAATTACAGCATTACCCTTGCAGAGCTGCCAAAATGAGATTATTCACCGATGAAGAATGTAAAAAGGAAATGGCATCAAGTTTTCATAAAGATGCCTTTGAAGAAGCCTTAAAATGAGATGAAAATCATGTCCCGAGACATAGAGTCAGTAACTGATGAAATAGGTGATACTCCCAAACTGGGATTTCTTGATAGATTTTTAACTCTTTGGATTTTTCTGGCCATGGTCCTTGGAATTTCTCTGGGGGTCTTCTGTCCTGCCTTTAAGGGCATAATGAACCAATTTCAGGTTGGAACCACCAGCATACCCATTGCCATTGGTCTCATACTCATGATGTACCCTCCACTGGCCAGGGTTCGTTACGAAGAGTTACCCCATGTATTCCGTGACTGGAAAGTTTTGGGATTAGCTATGTTCCAGAACTGGATAGTAGCCCCTTTATTGATGTTTGCACTAGCCATAATATTTTTATCTGCCTATCCAGAGTATATGGTGGGATTGATTTTAATTGGAATAGCCCCCTGCATAGCCATGGTCTTAGTCTGGAACCAACTAGCAAAAGGGAACAATGAATATGCTGCCAGTTTAGTGGCTTTAAACAGCATATTTCAAGTCCTTTTCTACAGTGTATACGCCTGGTTTTTAATCACCATCGTACCACCATTATTAGGAATTCAGGGAGCTGCGGTTGAGGTTAATATCCTGCAGATAGCCCAAAACGTTTTCATTTACCTAGGTATACCATTCATTGCCGGTTTTTTCACCCGGTTCTTCCTGGTTAGAATCAAGGGAAAAGAATGGTACCATGAAAAATTCATACCAAAAATAAGCCCCATAACTTTGATAGCTCTTCTATTTACCATTGTGGTGATGTTCAGCTTAAAAGGAGATTACATTGTTCAGATACCTTTAGATGTGGTTATCATAGCTATACCGCTAGTAGTATATTTTGTGGTAATGTTTTTCATCACATTTTTCCTAGGATATAAATTAGGTGCTGACTACACCAGAACTACAGCTATATCATTTACAGCAGCCAGTAACAACTTTGAACTTGCCATAGCAGTTGCAATAGCAGTTTTTGGAATTGGATCCGGAGTGGCATTCGCCACAGTAATAGGGCCACTGATAGAGGTTCCCGTCTTAATAAGTCTGGTAAATGTCGCACTAATATTCCAAAGGAAATATTTCGCCAAACAAAATGTTTCAAAGGCGGAAAGGGAATTATAATTTATGGAAAATAGAAGAATTATCGAATCAACCTGGATCTAGTTGTGTTTTACTTTATTGAGTACATATAAACAAATTCAAGAGGATTATAAAATGGCTGATAAGAATAAAAAGGTATTTGAAGGTAAAAGTGTTGTGGATTCAGCTTTACATGGTTTTTGCATAAAAACAAAAAAACCAGGATTTATAGATGCCATATGTGAAGTTTGTGAGAAAGTCTACGAAACTGACCAAGATACTTATATTTGCCCAGAATGCCGGGAAAAATTGAAAAATAAATGATTTCAAAGATAAATCTCTGTTAATAGTTAAATAATTGCCCTTAATCTTAAAAGATGAGTGTCCCATGTGTGCATCAAGAATTTAATGAAATCTTCTACTTTTTAAGTGAAGGTTCTATATATGTACAGAAAAACTACTGGAGAAAACCCCTAAACCTTACTGAAGATTATTTTATCTGAAATTAGAGCTATAAACGCCACTCACTACCAAATCTGGGGATTAACTATGGAAAAACTAAACACTTATGAAATTGAAGATGAATGCTATGCCTCTTTTGCTAAAAAAACTCCTTTATCAATAGAAAAAGGTGAAGGAGTCTATGCATATGATGAAGATGGTAAGAAGTATCTAGATCTTACGTCGGGATGGGGAGTTACCAGTCTAGGGCATGCCCATCCTGTAATCACCGAAGCCCTTTGCCAGCAAAGTAAAAAAATAATACAGAATCCCAACTCCGGAGCAACCTATTCCCCAGCAAGGTCGAAACTTCTGTTACTGATGCAGGAGATATTACCGGACAACTTAACCCGTATATTTTTTTCAAATAGTGGTGCAGAGGCTAATGATGCCGCAATTAAACTAGCAAGAAAAGCAACCGGCAAATTGAATATTATATCTGCAGATAAAAGTTTCCATGGACGGACTATTAGCACAGTGTCTGCAACCGGTCAAAATGCCCATAGAAATAGATTTAATCCCCTAATCCCCCATCATATATTCGTTCCGTATAATGATATCGTGGCAATTGAAAGAGTGATAGACAACGATGTTGCGGCGGTAATAGTTGAGCCCATACAGGGTGAAGGTGGTATCAATGTACCTGATTCCGATTACCTGGGTAAATTGTCTAGTTTATGCACAGAAAACAATGTCCTTTTAATAGTAGATGAAATTCAAACTGGTTTTTGCAGAACCGGACCCATGTTCATGTCCGATGGTGTTAAAATCGATATTTTGACCATGGCTAAAGGTATTGCAGGAGGATTCCCTTTCGGAGCATTTGCATTCTCAGAAGAAATACATGATAAGCTCGAAAAGGGAGATCACGGTGGCACCTATTGTGGTAACCCACTAGGTTGTGCAGTTGCCTATGCAGTGATCAAATACATGTTGGACAATAAAATCTGGGAAAATGTTCACGATGTAGGGGGATACGCCCTTACAGAGTTAAATAAATTGAAAAATGAATATCCTGATATTATAAAAGATGTAAGGGGAAAAGGTTTATTGATTGCGGTGGAGATAGTGGATGAAAATACCGCGGCATCTATATATTCTAAATGTTTGGATTGGGGCCTCATTCTAAATGTTACCCAAGGCAATATAATCCGCATATTTCCCGCTTTGAACATATCAAAAGAACAAATGGAAAAAGGATTAGTTATATTTAAAAGGGCTTTAACCCCCAGTTGAATTTCTAAACCCTCTGCCCGGATTTTTTATAGAAATTTAAGTGATTTATATGAATGAAATAATTGATCGGGAAAGCACAGGCCGTAAAGCCTCAATGGTAGCAATAATAGGGAATATCCTATTGACCATTTTCAACTTTATTGTCGGAACGCTGTCGGGTAGTACTGCATTGGTTGCTGAAGCTGCACACACGCTTTCCGATGTTATTACTTCAATTCTGGCTTTCATTGGCTTTAAAATTGGGATGAAGCCTGCGGATAAGGAACACCAGTATGGGCACGGTATGGCTGAACCGATTGTAGGTTTAATAATTGTGGTATTTCTGGTGTTGGTTGCCTATGAAATTCTTTCCGATGTTTACATCAAACTTTTAATGCATGAAGCACTTAAAGCACCGGATTGGATCGCTGCAGTAATGGCCTTAATTGGAATAATTGTTAACTACACTATGACTACCTATCTAATCCGTTCCGGGAGAAGAATTAACAGTCCGGCACTCATTGCCGATGGTCAGCACCAAAAAGTAGACATTTTCTCGTGTGGTGCGGTACTCGTGGGTGTGGCAGGCGCACAACTGGGATTTACCATGTTAGACCCTATTGTGGCTCTGTTCATTGCTATGATGGTGATAAGAACCGCATTTGTAGTTGCTCGTGACAATATTAACACTATCATGGGTAAAATACCATCTGAAGAAATTTTAGATGAAATACGAACAGTAGCAATGTCGGTAGATGATGTTAAGGGAGTTCATGATGTGAAATTAAATAACATGGGTCCTTATGTTTCAGCAGAGTTGCATATTGAACTTGATGGGGATTTAAAACTCAGGGAATCCCATAAAATCTCGCATATAGTTGAAAAAGAGATCATAAACAGTGTAGACTCTGTAAAAATGGCTATTGTTCACACTTGTCCCTTTGAAGGAGATAAAAAATAATAAAATAACTTTGAAAAGTTACTTGTCCAGTTCCATTTCCATGTCCCTGTATTGGGAGGTTCATTCCATTACTGATTCGGCACCTTTTCACGACTTTAAACTTTTTCTTTGTTCTTCCTTTTTCTACTCACTATATTCCCAGCAGTGGTGGCTATTAAAAACACGAAAAACATAACTACACTGTTTCTGGGGGAAGGATAGGGATAGGAAAGATCCCCGGTGTATATCAGGCCAGTAGTCATAAACTTGGTGGCGTTATCCCCGTAGGCAAGAAGCCAGTCAATGTGCACGTTCACAATAAGGGTGTCTATTACTATGAAGGTAACGGTTAAGAGTAGGGCATAAACTGCTGCCTGGTTAATGTTAAGTTTGTATCCCGCCAGGGATGGTAAGAATAGAAATCCGACAACGAACAGAATTAATGCGGGGGTATTAACATTATTTAAAAGCAATACTTGCCAGACTGCGCTTATAATGGCAACAAGGATAAATATACTTATTAATAGTAACTTATTATTCATATTAAACCCCTTTCCCTGATATAAGATGTAATTATTATAAAATAATATTCTGATTCGTTATTTTTATTTCTATCTATTTTATCTTCCAAAATACTGTGAGGCCTATTCCCTAACGGACTCTAAACTGGAATTACTATTCTCCCATTTTGGGGTCAGTGAATATTTAACTTGAGGTGGTACTTTGGGAAACCGCCCTTTTAATGATTTTACAATCAAATCCTTCCGTGATTTTCATGGTGAAACTGGTCACATTATGGGGGCATCCAGCTTATCTTGATGTGAAATCATAGTTTCTACTGTGAACTGGGTGCAGGGAGGGGGTTTAAGAATGGTTGAAAACGGTTTAATAGGGAGAATTAACGGGCAAAACCTGTTTAAAATAGCTATATTTTTTGGATTACTTTTTTTGATGGTGGCACCGGCCACTGCCTGGGAGTGGACTGCCCATAAAAAGATTGTAGATGAAATCAACATTAACCTACCCTCGGATGTGCAGAAAAATCTTAAACCCTACCTGGCGGTGATGAAGGAAGGATCCACCTATCCGGACACCCTCCCCAATGATAAAATTAATCACGGATACCCGGGCAGTTACTCTCAAACTAATACTTGGCTGGACAATGGTAAAGTAGCCTATGAAAAGGGTGATTATCGGGAAGCAGCCTGGTGTTTCGGTGTTGCATCACACTACATCACCGACACTTACTCTGCACCGCACTGCGGATGGATTAAAGATAAAGAAAAGTACTGGCAAATAGGAAACCAATTAACTCCTAAAAAACATGACTTCCATTATTCCAACCTTAATAACATGCTCAAATACGGAAATGAAAGGGGAAAAGACAGTATTGCCAGTTGGAATAAAACCGAGGACAGTGGAATTGTTCAACAGGATCTAAATCGAGGAGTCTCTGCTGCGTATATAGCAATCCTCTACCATGCCCATCCTTCCATGTTGCAAAACCCAGAATACTATGATGAATCATAAAACAAAAATATTGGGGGTAAAAAAATATTTTGAGGGGTTTGTTAGTCAAATAAATAATGAATTGACTTATTAATTGAATTTTAACTCATTTTTGACAACTTAAACAAAACAAGTTTTCGGGCATGCTTTTGTATCTATTAGCCTTATAGCTATTGGAGCGAATCAACAGCTGCCCTTAGAAGTATTTCCCTTAAACTGTTATCGTCTTAGGGTACTACGGGGATGACTCTCGAATTAATTTTAATCGGTTCTCGAATATAGGACTTTTCTTAAATCTGCTTTTCTATTCCAGAACAAAATTAGTACAAATAAAACAGCAGCAATGATGAATATGATAAGATCAACTACAGTCTCCGTGGAGCTGACAAATAAAGAGGGCAAGCTAGAAAATGTTGCATCTCCCGAGTTAAAAAAGATGGCCATCAGAAGATTGTTGGCGATATGAGAACCAGCAGCTAATTCTATACCATTATCGGCTAAGTTACTATTCCATAAAGTAAACCCATTATGGAAGTGGAGGTAATAACCAGCAAAGTCTGATTTAGATTGGTTAAGCTAGATGCGTGCATAACTCCAAATAGAATAGACGTAATAATCACGGGTATTAGTGCCCTTTTAAATACCAGACCAAAACCCTGCATTAAATACCCTCTAAAGAAAAGTTCTTCAAAGAAGGCCTGTATGGGGAAACATAAACAGCTTATAATAACCAGTATTAAAAATGGGTAAAAATTAAAGGAAAACTTGAAAGCAGAGGGATTTAAGAGCATATAAATGATGGTGAGTGATGAGGCTAATACAGCCCATAAAATACCCCCTTTAAATATTTGAGACCATCTCACTTGCTTTCCAGTGTTTATAAGTGATATTAACTTTTTGTGATGTAGAAATCTGGCCAGTAAGTACAATGAAATTAAGGATAGTGCAAAACCTACGCCCAAACCCACGATGCTGTTTAGAAGATTGTTGTTAAACTTGTTTAATATTTCAACAGGCAATATTGTACCCAACATCATCACTAAAAAAACTGCAATAAAGGTAATAAGGTACATCCACCAGTTATTTTTCCCCTCTCGGGCATTGTCCAAAAAAGATAATTGTGACATAAAAACGATCTCCTATAGTAACAGATAACTCACATTTTAGGGTTATCCTATTTATATTTTGATAAATTAGGGCGCCATTACAGGGCATACATACCTTACTTCATAACCCAAATGAAAATGAAATATAATATGATCTAAGATAAAAAAAATTAGTATTTATTCTTCTTTTCGTTTACTGGTGGTTTTTAGAAGTAAGATCCCTATAAAGCCAACACCCAGTATTAATGCAAGTAGCCAGTCCAGGGAGCTTAAAGCATGGGCATAGTAGGCATAGAAGAGGGTTACCACACAAAATGGGTTTAAAACCAACATGTAGTTAAAAATCCAGGATTATATCCTGGTTACTTTTAATAAAAAAAGAATGGAATATAATTCCATTATCAACACGTATTAATTTTGATAATTTATATCCTGTGTTGTTAAATAGGGGCATTTGATTATTTCGTCACCATCCAAGTCTTCTTTATGCATATTAACCGCATTTATTCGGCTATTTCCATAATTTTTGTAATAGTAAATGCCGTTTTCCTGATCCATACAAGCAGAATATGTTGTTTTTTCTGCCATTCCCTCTGTTAAAACCCCTGCTTTTACCATTTTCACATAGTCAAGCATGTGCATACACTGGGTCACAGCACTGATATCATCCTCCAGAACTGGCATATGAGCTCGGGCATAGGCAATTCTCACAAATCTTGCAACGCTATGCGAGTCTCCGGGCAGTCCCAGAGTACCAGCTCCAACACCATGAATCTGCAACAACTGGTCACTCCACTTGACGGGTTCGGGTTGATTAGGATTAATAGATATGTATCTGTTTAGATTCATCAAATGCCAGTCAAAGGTAGGTTGATTAGTCATTACTCCCACAGGGTTATCGTAGACTGCAAGTTGTTCTTTAGTTTTTTCAACTACAATTGACGAACCAGTTTTATCAGTTATCATCCAGTGGAGCGTGGGTACTGGTGTCTGGTCATTTAAGGGCACATCTACTAAATCTATGTTAGAAAGAGCAGTTTTAACTTCATCAACTGTATCGTAGTTGGAGACTACCCAGTAAATGAAGTCGTAAGGTGTGATATTTGTTTTTTCAGGTACTGGTTTTTCTTCAAAATGTGCGAATCCTTCAAAATTCAGACCCGCACAGACGAGTCCATTTTCATTCATGGCATCAACCAGGGATGGATGGTCATCAATTACCGTCCCAATGCCAATAAGGGCTTTGTCAGTCGTTTGCATATTTCCAGTAACTTTATCTTCCATCAAGTAATTTCTCGGAAGAATTAGGGGACATTCATTTACATTATATGCCAAATCTAAATTTCGTCCAACAAAATTATTTCCATCTTTTGTTTGAATACTAAATGTTGTACACATTTGTTTCACCCTCATCTTTTTTATTTTTTTTAAAATTTATATTTTTTTTTTAAAGGAGGATTGAGTAAATAGGGGCAGGTTTAGGCCCCAAATTTAAAACAGGGTTCGGGATGTATACTACCTAGCTGACCCTGATGACCTTCGAAAAACTTACCGGAGTATATCGATTACTTAAATGTGAAAAGTTCCCCGGTTATTATTCAGTGGATGAAATCAGGGAACTACAAATACTAGTAGTGGAAATGAAAAAGGAGTTAAGGGAATTGAAGGGTGGGGCCTGAAGGGCTTATTTTTTTTGATTGAGAATTTTTTTGATGAATTTTTACTTTAGAAAACGATAACATTATAGCCATTAATGCTTAAGGAAATTTCATGAAAGTATATATATACATATTAAATACATTAGCCGATTGGGAAATTGGTTATTTAACTGCTGAACTCAATAGTGGCAGATTTTTGGATAAAACAAGACTTCCGGTTGAGATTATAAAAATTGGGAATACCACTGAGCCCATAAAAACAATGGGAGGTATTACCATTACTCCCGATGAGAATATTGATAATATCAAGTTTGAGGAAGATGATTTACTTATTTTACCCGGAGCCGACACATGGACCGAAGAGGAAAATAAGAAAATAATAGATATCGTTTCCAGTATTATAGATGAAAAAGTAATTATTGCCGCAGTTTGTGGAGCCACAATAGCCCTTGCAAATAAAGGAATATTAAACAATAGAAAACATACCAGCAATGACCTGGAATTTTTAAAAATGTTTTGTCCGGAATACACCGGAGAAAATTTCTATATAAATCAACCAGCAGTCACCGACGACAATCTAATAACCGCTAGTGGCATTGCCCCCTTAGAGTTTTCATATGAAGTATTAAAAAGAACAAATTTAATGAAAACTGAAACACTGGAAGCATGGTACCAATTATATAAAACTAACGATTCAAAGTATTTTCATGCCCTAATGGAATCCATTGAAGGGGCATAGAGAAGTTTTTGAATTAAATATTCAATCTAGTTTATTATTATTAGATTAAGTGACATTTCAAATAATAATTTGAAAAATTGAAGTGGAATGGTTAAAATGAAACATGGAAACCCTTTATTTTTCCTATTTATTGGTATTTCTCTCATAGCTTCATCTTTATCCACTCATATCATACTTTTAGGTAGTATTGGTATATTTTCTATAATAATTAGTTTCTTTGAACGAAAAGAATATGATAATGATAATATTCTTATTTTAATAGCTACTGTAATTTTAGTGATCTCCTTAACATTAACCTACTTACAGTTATCTTCACCTTTATATTCTGGAGATCGGCTGGGCAATTATATTTTAGCAATATTATGCACATTATCAATTATTATAGGTACATATGATATCACTCAGGATTATAAACTCTCTAAAATTAGTAAAATGGAAAATGTAGGTCAAAAAATGAAGAATATCATAGCCATTTTCCTTTTGATATTAGGTATACTTGTGGGATTATTGATTGGGATATACATCTTATAAAACAGGGTGTCTGATCTAGTGCGAAAATTCACCAGTTATTTGACTTTAATTTCACACACAAACGATTATTTAAATTTCCCTGATAAAAGTACAATTGAATATTCATCATATATTAAAAATAGGCC